>Ga0160468_100043_pt1 | contig 196922 bp, 193 predicted proteins | sample HID1972K_E11MG_FD_108234 | JGI IMG/M metagenome (GOLD analysis project Ga0160468, IMG submission 108234) | Enriched pill bug-associated microbial communities from UW Madison campus, WI, USA - HID1972K_E11 MG | ecosystem: Host-associated > Arthropoda: Insects > Digestive system > Unclassified ... | reverse complement strand
GCGTGTCCCCACCGCCGACGGTGTGCGCGAGTTGCAGAACCGCCGCGTGGAAATCACCTACGGTCCAGGCTCGGGCAACTAAGCCACGATCAAGGGTAATACCCCAAACGAAAGGCCCGGAGCAAAATCTCCGGGCCTTTTGCTTTGTCTGGGGAATGCGCTAGCCTGCGCTCAGGATCGCTGATCAGACGGAAAACGGGAGCGCAGGCCATGCAGTTCGGTGATGACAAGGTTCAGGCCGTATTCTCGGAATACGAGGCCCGGTATGAGGATGAACGTGCACGGATGCGCTCGCTCGCACCGGGAGAGATGGGCCAGCGCCGGGATGAGTTCCTGCTACCGGTCGGGGCAGAGGCTGCTGCTTTTCTCCATTCTCTCGCAATCGCCCGATCGCCGCGCCTGATCCTGGAACTTGGTACCAGCTACGGATACTCGACGCTTTTTCTGGCGCATGCCGCACGCACCGTGGGTGCAAAGGTGATCAGCGTCGATCTTGATGGGCGCAAACAGGCCTACGCCGCCAGCATGCTCGATCGGGCAGGGCTGGGCGATCGGGTGGAGTTTCGCTGCGGCGATGCACTCGAAATCGTGGCAGGGGAGCAAGCTCCGCTGGATTTCGTCTTCCTCGATATCTGGAAGGATCTCTACGTTGCCTGCTTTGAGGCCGTCTATCCCAAGCTCACCGATGAAGGGATCGTGGCGACCGACAACATGATACAGCCGGAGGGCGCACGGCCGAGCGCCCGTGCATTGCGCGCAGCCATTGCGGCAAAACCGGACCTCCAGACTGTGCTATTGCCTATCGGACAGGGCGTGGAACTGACCGTGAAATGGCAAGCGGGGAACGCGAAGCTTTAGGCCGGATGGACATCCGTTTTCCCAAACTGTCCGATCGCCGATTCACAAGGCCCCTTGCCGAGGCGCTGAGTGGATGGATGGCGGCCAAGCGAGATGAATTGGACGATGCGCAATGGGCGAGGAGCGCGCATCGCTGCCGGAGAAGGCCAGCCATTGGGTTGGACGGGGTTGGATAACCGCTCGTTCGTGAACGGATACTCGTGGGTTTCGCGACCTAGCGCACACTGATGCGAGTTGCTGGAACAGCATGGTCGATGGAAGGCGGTCGATCGGCGCTTTACCCCTGTGCCACGCCGGCGTGTGGGAGCGGCTGTTCGCTGCGCTCACCGTTGGCGGGGTAACCAATGCCCGGTGATCGACAGAATCATCGTCCGCGCTCACCACAGGCCGAGGCCGGAAAAGGCGACGCAGGACCAGGCGCCAGAGTCGGCCTCGTCTGAACTGGATGGGATGACGGATTCCCGGAGGAGCTGAAACCTGATGCATGCTGCTGGCCGGGATGAGGTCGGCAGATGTGTCCAGACAATCTTCGAGAGCGGGTGACGGCATTGGACGAGCGGTCGATCGTGGCGGGCTACGGCGGAATTGCCCGGTGTGAACGTGCCGAGCGCGAGTGGCTTCTGGCGCGCTTGGACCAGGCTGGACGTAACGTTGCGCGCGCTGGTGACGGACGTGGGGGAACGAAGCGTGGTAACGGGCTATGGTTCGGTGTGACGGATCGTGCGCGAGGTTGGCGGGACGTTCAAAAAAAGGCGCTGATCGCCTGCGAGCAGGACCGGCCCGACCGGTGATCGCGTGCCGCCGGGCTCTGTGGCGCAAGTATCAAGGCCGAACCGATCTCCGATGGCTCATCTTCATCGATGAGAGCTGGGCCAAGACGAACATGACCCGCCTGCGCGGCTGAAACCCGCGAGGACGCCCGCTGATCGAGAAGGCGCGTATTGGCCATTGGCGTACGCTGGCCCTCCTGCCCGCCACAGATGCGACCGGATCGATGGGCCCTTGGTTCTTGAGGGACCGATCAACGGCCAGAACTTCACGGCTGATGTCGAACGGTGCCTGCTGCAAGACCCTGTCGTCGGGCGACATCGTTGTCATGAGCAGGTCTTCGCCTGCTCATGACAACGCTGCGGAAGGCTGCGCCGCGCTCGATCGAGACTGCATGGCGCAGTATCGGATCGCTCCTCGCCCTGCCGCGGCTCGGCAAACGCGGGAAGGTTACGCGGAGGAATTGCAGGGGTAAGCTAAAGGCCTTGCCAGAAAGATGCGGGGCCAGAAATATGCTGGTTTCGCCGGGTGGCATTGTCGCCCGGAAATCCCGGCGAGAACGTCAGGCCAGCAGTTCCATCTCCAGGATCGCGTCGATCCTGGAGATCACCCGGTGCGGGCGATGCTCGGGAAGGGTCGCCGCCCATTCTTCGAGGCTGGTAGTGCCAGTGGTAACGCCGATCCCGATCGCGCCGCCGAGCCGGGCCATTTCGGTCTCCACGCGAGGATCGTCGCCGATCACCGCCACATCCTGCATCTCCAGCGCAAGCTTGCTGGCGACGAATTGCATCGCATGGAGCGAAGGCTTGCCCGTCACTTCCGGTTCCTTGCCGGTCACGCGGGCAATGGCGCCGCTGATCGCGCAACTATAGCCGAAAGCGCGGCCCTGCTGAGTAGCGAAGAAGGGAACGTCGCTGGCGGTGAAGAGAGCTGCTCCGCCAAGCACCGCCTCGCAAGCTGCATGGATATGCGGCATGCCGCATTCCGGATGCCAGGCGACATAGACGGCATCGGCTTCGGCCGCAGCCTCATCCGTGGCAAAACAGGTCTGGATACCATCGCCATTCAGCGCATCCGCCACGCCTTGGGTGCCGAGAACCATCACGCGCTGAACGCCACGCTGGCGAAACACGTGCGCGGCGACGCTGTTCGGCGTGAACAGGTTCTCGTCCGGGATGGGCAGGCCGATCGAACGCAGGCGCGGTGCCTGCACCGTTGCGGGATAGGCACTGCCGTTGGTGAGGGCGAGGTAGGGGATGCCGCGCTCCTTCAGCGCTTCGAGCGTTTCGACCGCGCCCGGCAGCACCTTGTACTGGCCAAGTTCGCGATCGGAGAGGATCAGGGTGCCGTCGAGATCGAACATCACGCCGCGCGCTGTGCCGATGGCTTCGTTGAACTGGGAATGGGGCATGGGCGTTACGCTTCCACTTCGAGGCGGAAGCCTTCCTTTTCTACGGTGATCTGGGTGAGGTCCTGTCGCGCCAGGACTTGCCGAACGAGTTCCATGACCGGGCGGGTCTCGGGCGTATAGTGGCGTTCGGCCGGGCCGGCCGCCCGCATCGCGTCGACAAGATTGGCGGGCATGGTGGCGCGCAGCAGAAACTCCTCGTCCGAAAGGTTCGCGCCGATACGCCGCCGCAAATCGGCGAGATCCGCCATGCCGGGTTCGGCCGCCAGTTCCCTTGTGCGCGGGTTGGACATGATCCGGTCCATCAGCTCGGGATCGACAGGCTGCACGGGGCGCCCGAACTTGCCGATGGCAAAGCGGATGACTTCATCAGGCATCACCGCATAGCGTTCCTTGCCGGTCACGTTCATCACGGCCTGGGTCTGCAGCATCTGGGCGAAGGGGGTCATGACGATCGGCCAGCCCAATTCGCGGCGGATACGCCCGAGTTCCTCGATCACCGCGCCTTCCAGATGGGGGACGCGCTGGTCGGAAAGGTGGCGGCGCATCGTGCCGACCATTCCGCCGGGCAGATTGTGGTGGAAATAGGCGGCATCGAACGGCATCGGATGGCCGGTGGGCAGGCCCTCGGCCTCCGCCAGCGCGGTGAAATAGCGGCTGACTTCCGCGACCGCATCGTCGTCGATCTCGACCGTGTGGCCCATGGCGCGCAGATTGGCGATCATCCGCTGGATCGGCGGATTGGACGTGCCGTCCGCCGCGCCGCCACTGGCGCATTGCACCGCGCCGGCGCCGAGCTCGACGCCTTCGAGATAGGCCTGCTCGGCAAGGCCGATGGTGCAGTGGGCGTGAAGCTCCAGCTCCTTGTCGCCGATCTCCGCCAGGATTGCGGGGATCAGCGTCTGGGCGCGCTTGCTGGTCAGCAGGCCACCGGGATCCTTGATGTAGAGCGCATCGATATCAGGGCTGGCGGCCATGATCCGGGCAGCCTCTGCATAATGTGCGTCATCGTGGATCGGGCTGATCGTATAGACCAGCGCGCCAACCACCTGATCGGCGCCCGCGCGCTTGGCCAGGCGAGCGACTTCGACATTCGACGGCGCGTCATTCATCGGATCGGCCAGCGCGAAGCGGCGGATGCCGTTTGTGGCCAGCGTGCGGAACGCGAACTCCATGAATTCGGGCGTCGCGGTTTCCCACGAGATGAAGCGGAAGCCGGTGGAAAGGAACTGCAGCGGCGTGGTCGGGCAGGCTTCAGCCATGCCGCGAATCCGCTCCCACGGATCCTCCTGCTTATAGCGGACCGCAACCCCCATATGGGTGGAGGTCGTGAAGTCGATGGCCTTGAAGCCGCAACGCTCCATCACCGGGGCGATGGTGAGCGTGCGGGCGGTGTCGACGCCCAGCGCGCCCCACAGGCACTGGTTGCCATCACGCAGCGAGGTTTCGACGAGGCGGACGTTTGCCATCAGCCGACCTTCACGCGAATGAGGGCCTGGCCTTCCTCGACCGTCTTGCCATCCTCTGCAAGGACCGCGACCACCGTGCCCGCCACGCCCGAGCGGACGGAGTTCATCAGCTTCATCACCTCGATAATGCCGATAGACGTATCTTCCCCGATCACGTCGCCCACTTTCACGAAGGGCGGTTCGCCGGGGCGCGGGGCGCAGTAGAAATTGCCGAGCAGTGGGGCGGGGATGTCCACTTCCCCGGCAGCGGGTCCTCCGGCGGGCACCGGGGCGGAGGCCCGTGGCGCAGCCGGTGCCGCCGGCGCGGCGGAAGGCGTTCCCGTTTGTGCCTTGTTCTCGGCACGGTCATCATCGGTGAAGCGCAGGCCTGCCCCACCACGGCTGATGCGCAGCTTGAACTCACCGATCTCCAGCCTCAATTCCGAATAATGGGATTCGTCGAGCAGTCGGGTGATCTCCGCAATGTCCTTCGCGGTCAGGATCATCGCCGTCCTCCGAAGATATTCATGACGTGGCTCAGCGGATTGTCCTTCACTTCGGTAACGGGCGCGGCTTCCTTCGCCGACCACACCGTTTCGGGGCGGCTTTGCAGCAGCAGGAGGCGGCCCTGCTTGTCGATCGCCCATTCGATGTCCTGGGGGCGTCCGTAATGCCGTTCTATCCTGCGGCCGACTTCGCGCAGCTTCTGCAATTCGTCGTCCGACAGGCAGGGCGTATCGGCCTCCAGCGCGTCAAGTTCGATCTCCACGATCCCGCCGTGAGGGGCCGGAACCTGCTTGGCATGCTTGTGGGAGATGTCGCGCACCGAAATCTCGCCCGTGATCTTGCCCATCACCCAGCGGTCCGGCGTGACTTCGCCTGAAACGACCGACGAGCCGAGGCCCCAGGCGCCTTCGATGGTGATGACGGACTTGTCCCCGCTGGTGGGGCTGCGGGTGAACATCACGCCCGCGGTGCGGGCATCCACCATCTGCTGGACGACAACGGCCATCGCCACGCCTTCTTCGGGCAGCTTGTGCTTGAGGCGATAGGTCATGCTCTCGACCGAATAGAGGCTGCCCCAGCATTCTCGCACGCGGCTGACGGTTTCATCCGCGCTCAACACCCACAGGAAAGTGTCCTGCAAACCCGCGAAACTGGCATCCTCCGCGTCCTCGGTCGTGGCGGACGAGCGGACGGCGACAGGCACGGATATGCCCGCGGCCAGTTCCGCATGAGCGGCAAGGATCGCCTGTTCCACTTCGGCGGGCATCGGCTCGTCCACCACCCGGCGGCGGAGCTGTTCGGACAACTTCGTCACCGCGCCAAGATCGGCCGGGTCGAGCCGTTCGACCTTGTCGCGAATGCTGTCGCGGGCTTCCAGCGCGGAGAGGAAAACCTCAAATGCGTGGGTTGTCACCACGAAGCCGGGCGGAACGTCGATCCCCGCCTGGGTCAGTTCGCCCAGGCTTCCGCCCTTGCCGCCCACCGTAGGGCGGTCAGCAATGCCTACCTCGCCGAACCAGGCGACCGAATTACCTGACTGTGTCATGCCTTATGCGTCCTCTAGAACCGGCTCGCCCTCAAGGCTGGCATCATCCAGGATGGTCACGGTGCCGCGCCCGCCATCCACGCGGATGCGCTGCCCGTCCTTGATCTTCTGGGTGGCGTTGCCGGTGCCGACCACGGCGGGCAGCCCATATTCGCGCGCCACGATGGCCATGTGGCTCATCGATCCGCCAATGTCGGACACCGCGGCCGCGATCTTCTGGAAGATCGGCGCCCAGGTGGGGTTCGTCACTTGGCAGACCAGGATGTCGCCATCCTGCAGGCGGCTGATTTCCTGCACGGACTTGACCACGCGGGCAGTGCCCTCGACCACGCCGGAGCAGGCGGCAAAGCCCTTCAGTTCGTTAGGGTCTCCTTCACCGTCGGACAGCCAGCTATCCAGGTTCTCGCGCGTGATGCCCCACAGCATGACGATTGCGGGATCGTCGATCACGTCCGGTACTATGCCCAGAGCAGGCGGCACGGTCTCCTCAGCCCAGGCGGCGATGGCGGCCTTGCGCTGCTCCACGATTGCGGGCCAACGCTTCGGACCCAGCGGTGCAGAACCGCTCGACCAGCTGAGCATCAGGTCCACGATCGCGCTTTCCAGCTCGTAATGCGTGAGGTGGAACACGTCCTCCTCCTTCGCGAAGAAGCCGTTCTCGGCGAGCAGGGCGCCGAATTCGCGGATCTTGTTGAAGAACAGGTTCGTGTACCAGTGCTCGCAGTAGAACTTGTGCCCTTCGACATAAGGGAACACGCGGTGGGCCAGGCCGATCAGCTGATCGTAGGTCGCCCGATCCTCATCGGTGTCCAGCAGGTCGCGATAGTCGGCGACAAGCTGATCACGCTCCTCGATCAGCCTGTCCATCGGACGGTCGATATTCTCGCCCGCCTTCACCTTGGAGATGTAGCCCGGCAGCGCCGCGAAGGGCATCGACAGGTCATCATTCCACGACCGGTGATAGTGGTAGAAGCCATCGCCGACATTGACGTTGAACCAGGGGTTGCGGCTCGTTTCCAGTTCCGCCAGCCATTCCTTGCCGCTGTTGCCCAGCGTGTCGAGGTCGGCCAGCACCTGGTCGATATTCATTCCGTCGGTGAAATGCGCATCGACGCCGAGTTCCACCGCGCGGCGGGCAAGGCGCTTGACTTCTTCGTCCGGCTTGAAGATCTCGGCTTCCATGCCGGCGACCATGCGGCTGATCGCCTGGTCGGAAATCTCGGGGAAGGCCTTCTTGCAGAAATCGAAGAAGGTCAGATAGGCGCCATAGCCCAGCAGCAGGAATTCGAAGTGGTGGTGCCACATCCGGAAGTAGCCTTCGAGCGTCTTCCGGTAAGTATCGATCAGCGCATGGTTGGACGCCACGCCCTTGCCGGTATGGGTCGTCTCGATCGGCTCCAGATCGGGCAGGTAGGGCTTGGGAAGAGCCTGCGCATCCGCGATCAGGGCCTTCATCTTGTCCTTCCACTGGTCGTACAGGCGTTCCCAGTGTTCGTAATAATAGAAGGCGCGCTGCTGGAATTCCGCGACGCGGGCCTCGATCTCGGCCGGGTCGGTCACGGCGACGCCGCCGATGAACACGCGCCCGTTGATGATGCGGTGGTCGATCCCCTTGGTGGTGGGCAGCACGTGTACGCGGGTGTTGAAGCTGCCCAATGCGCAATAGGCCGCTTCCGCCGTGATCATGTCGAAATGATGCATCGGTTCGGGAAAGTGCATGGAGTTGTAGAACCAGAAGCGCTCATCGTCTTCCGGCACAAATTGCGTGTAATAGGGATAGGCTTGCTGGGCTGCTTCCGTGCCCGGCACCACTTCCAGCGAACTTGGGAGCGGGAAACCCTTCTCTGCTTCGGCCATCTCAATTACCTTCTCGTCAGTGGTCCGCCCGCGCATTTTTGCGCTGTCGGCGGGAACACATGGCTATCCTCTGCATTCCCCACGATTGCCTGCCTGACCCGAAGGGCCGCAACGATCATCGGGAATTGCATGGAAGCTAACCTTTCCGGAAGGTGTAGGAAAGGATTCAGGCGCATGGCCATAGGGACAAAAGCGCTAGTGCTATTGTCTTGTTTCAAGCGCTGCGTTCCGCATTGGACAGATTGTGTATTGCGCCGCCAAGGCGGGCATGGCAGGGGCGCCGGCGATGACGCACTTCACCAACCTGCTTTGCGAGAAATATTGGCGCTCCTTGTAAGGAGCGGCAAGTCGTCATCATTCGTGACCATTGCCGCCGTGTTCGGGCGGCATGGGCATTACGGTAACCAGGTCTCACCACGCGGCGGCTTCCAGCAAGGAAACCTCCATGACCGATAGTTTCAAGCCCATCCCCACCGACCATGGCCTGCCCGATGTGCGGCAATCCGGGGCTTCGCCACAGGATCGCCCGGCGAGCGCGGCCGCTGCCGCATCGCGCAAGCCCGCGCCCTCGCGCGATGCCGATGCGAGCTACCGCATCGACGTGTGCTGACTGCGGTGCGGGTCGAAGGCGCCCAGGATTGCGGGCTCAGGATTGCGGCGCGTGGCCCGCGCGCCATTCGCGCGGGCTGATGCCGAAACGCTTGCGGAACAGCCGGGTGAAATATCCGGGGTCCAGGAAGCCTGCGCGATAGGCGATTTCCGCGATCGAGAGCCCGGCGGCGCGCAGGTCGGTCAGCATGTCGCTTGCCCGGTCGAGCCGCGTGGCGTTCAGTTCCTGCACGAAGCTGGTGCCGCTTCCGGCCAGCAAGGTCTGCAGATAGCGCTTCGAAATCCCGCAATCCTTCGCCACCGATTCGGGCGACAGTTCCGCATCGGAATAATCGCTCTCGATCTTGCGCAGGATCTGTCGCGCCAGCTGCCCGCGGTGGCGGCTGTTACCGGCATGCTCGCGAAACCCGGTGGCAACAGTCAGCAGGCTGCCCAACTGCTCCGCGATCAGCGGGCGGGGGAGTGGCGCATCGTCCAGCCCGGCCAGCATGGTTTCCAGCAATGCGCCCAGCGGCGCGCCCCAGCCTTCGCGTACCGAGATCGGGCGCGCCAGCAAGGCTTCCGGGTCGGGCAGGTGCCGCTCAAGCCAGCTTTGCGGCATCATCAGGTCGATCGCTTCGTGCGGGGTATCCATCTCCATCTGGTAGAAACGGGTATTGTCCAGCAGGACGAATTCGCCCTCCTGCACATTGAAGCGCTTGCCGCCGATCAATGTCTTCATCACGCCCTTGCGCGCATAGACGAGCTGGATCGACGGAGTGGCGCGGCCGGAACTGCCATCGGTGCCGGTATGGGTCACGCGTTGAGCCGGCGCATGAAGGTGCAGCAGGCGCAACTGGCCGATGCCCGTGCTGGACCAGCGCGCCGCGAAACTGTCCGCATCGAACACGGTCACTTCGATCGGCGCGATGGTGGAAGCCGCCCATTCCCGCCACTGATCCAGCGCGTCGCCCCGGGCAAGCCCGGCCGAACTCCATGCCGTATCTTCCTGGGCGGGGTGCACTCGCATATGTGAATTCTAGGCGCGCCCGGCCGATGCGGCAAGCGTGCCGCACCGGCGGGGTATGCGCCAGGCGCTGCGGACAAGGGCGCCGGGCTGTCAGCCCGGCTTCATTCCCTCGGTAATCCGCTGGGTTTCGGTGCTGGTCGATGCCGGGCCGGTGTTGCGCTTGTGGATGCCGCCGGCGCCCTGCGGGGCGAAGAGGGGCGGATCGTTTTCGCGCTGCTTCAGGCCGAACAGCGGGAACAGGCCGGGATGGCGGCCCAGCCCGTCATACAGATCGAGGCAGCGATCGATCCAGTCACGCAGCGGATCGTCTTCGGCCAGAACCGGGCTGGTCCGGCAGACCGAGGCCGTGAACAGGATCGAGCCGAGGATGCGGTAATCCGCATAGTTCGGTCCGTCACCACCCAGCCACCTGCTTTCGCGCAGCGCAATGCGCAGCGGTTCGAGCGCGGCGGAAATGGCGGGCAGGCGGTCTTCGTAACCGGCCTGCATTTCCTCCAGCGTCGCGCCCAGCATGATCTCGCGCGAGTGGGTGATGTATTCGTGATCCTCGGGGTTGGCGAGGTCGCGGTAATTCACGCAATTGCAGCGCATCCACGGGCCGGTCGCCACGCCCCAGAACCAGGCGTCGAGCGCGCGGGTGACGGCGGCGACGCTGGGATGCGGGATCAGCATCGGCCGGGCCGGGTACTGCGCATCGAGATATTCGACGATGCCCCAGCTATCGAGCACCCATTTCCCGTCGTCCACGATGGCGGGCAGGCGTTCGGTCACGCCGCCGGTGCGCTCGGCAATCCTGGTGAAGCCGCCGGGCACCACGTCGAGATCGAAGCCCTTGTGCTTCAGGGCGTATTTCGTGGCCCAGACGAAGGGGCTGATCGTCGCGCCCGTAGACAGGGCGAGGTCGTAAAAGGTGATGGTATTATTCTGTGCCAAGGCTGCGCTCCCACTGGATCGGCGGCCTTTCGATCATGGCCGGCCAATTTCGGGGGATGCTACACCGATCTGCACAAAACGAACATAGTCAATTTCGCGCTGCGGCGATTCAGTCCAGCGAAGCGACCGCGGCGAGCACTTTCCCAGCCCATTCGGGGCGGCAAATCAGCAGATCGGGCAGGTAAGTGTCGGCGCGGTTGTAGACCAGCGGGCTGCCATCGATGCGCGAGCAATGCAGGCCGTGCGCCCGGGCAACCGCAACGGGGGCGCAACTGTCCCACTCATACTGGCCGCCTGAATGGAGATAGATGTCGGCCTCTCCGCGGATCACCGCCATCGCCTTCGCGCCGGCGCTGCCCATGGGGACCAGTTCGCCGCCCAGCAATCCGCTGACCGCCACGGCCTCGGGCGCGGGGCGGGTGCGGCTGACCAGCAGGCGAGGGGCGCCCGAATGGGCAGGAATAGAGGCAGGGCTGTCGCAGCGGAACACGATGCCGTCATCCAGTCCCGGCAGGGCCACCGCGCCAAGATCGGCAACGCCATCTATCGCCAGCCCGACATGCACGGCCCAGTCGCTGCGTTCCTCGCCATATTCGCGGGTGCCATCCACCGGGTCGATGATCCATACGCGGCTCTTGTCCAGACGCGCGGGATTGTCGCATTCTTCCTCGGAAAGCAGGCCGTCATCGGGCCTTTCCGCCCGCAATGCATCGACCAGGAAGCGGTTGGCGGCGGCATCGCCGGCCTTGCCCAGTTCCTTGCCTTCATAGAGCCCGCTGCGGCGGACCTGCAGCAGGAGCCGCCCCGCCTCGACCGCCAGCCGCGCGGCCAGTTCGGCATCCGCCAGCCCCTGCGGGCTCACAGATCGGGCGCCCACACGCCGACGACGCGCTCAACCACCTGGTCCGCAGCCTCTTCCGGTGTCAGCGCAGTCGTGTCGATATGGATCTCGGCATTTCCCGGCCGCTCATAGGGGCTGTCGATGCCGGTGAAGTTCTTCAACTCGCCGCTGCGCGCCTTCTTGTAGAGGCCCTTCACGTCGCGTTCTTCCGCTACGCTCAGCGGGGTGTCGACGAAGATTTCGATGAATTCGCCCGCAGGCAGCATCGAACGGACCATTTCGCGCTCGGCGCGGAAGGGGCTGATAAAGGCGGTGATCACGATCAGCCCGGCATCCGCCATCAGCTTCGCGACCTCGCCCACGCGGCGGATGTTTTCGATCCGGTCCGCCTCGGTAAAGCCAAGGTCCTTGTTCAGCCCGTGCCGGATATTGTCACCGTCCAGCAGGAAGCTGTGCTTGCCAAGGGCGTGCAGCTTCTTCTCGACCAGATTGGCGACAGTCGACTTGCCGGAGCCGGAGAGGCCCGTGAACCACAGCACGGCCGGCTTCTGGCCCTTGAGCGCAGCATGCTGTTCGCGCCCCACTTCCAGCGCTTGCCAGTGGACGTTCTGCGCCCGGCGCAGGCTGAAATGGATCATGCCGGCGGCCACGGTGGCATTGGTGATCTTGTCGATCAGGATGAACCCGCCCAGCGCGTTCGAATCCTCATAGCGTTCGAACACGATCGGCCGGTCAGCCGTGATTTCCGCGACGCCGATGGAATTCAACTCCAGCGTCTTCGCCGCCAGATGCTCCAGCGTGTTGACGTTGATTTCGTATTTCGGCTCGGCCACGGTCGCGGTCACCGTCTGCGTGCCCAGCTTCAGCCAGTAGCCGCGCCCGGGGATCAGCGCCTCGTCGCTCATCCACACGACGGTGGCTTCGAACTGGTCGGCGACCTGTGGCGGATCGTCCGCGATTGCGATCACGTCGCCCCGGCTGCAATCGACCTCGTCGTTCAGCGTGATGGTGATCGACTGGCCGGCAACGGCGCGGTCCAGCTCGCCATTCAGGGTGACGATGGATTTCACCGTGCTGGTCTTGCCCGACGGCACGATGCGGACGGGCTGGCCCGGCGTGATCTCGCCGCTGGAAACCAGGCCGGAAAAGCCCCGGAAGTCGAGGTTGGGGCGGTTCACCCACTGCACCGGCATGCGGAAGCTGCGGCTCCGCGCGGCGGTGTTGGCGATCTCCACCGTTTCCAGATGCTGGATCAGGCTCGGCCCGTCATACCATGGTGTGTTTTCCGACGGGGCATGGGTGATATTGTCGCCCTTGAACCCGGAAATGGGGATGGCGGTGAAGCCTTCGATGCCGATCTCGCGCGCGAAGTCGGCATATTCGGCCACGATACTGTCGAACACCTCGCGATCGTAATTCACGAGGTCCATCTTGTTCACCGCCAGCACCAGGTGCCGGATGCCCAGCAGGTGCGCCAGATAGGAATGGCGCCGGGTCTGAACCAGCACGCCCTTGCGTGCATCGATCAGGATCACGGCGAGGTCGGCCGTGGAGGCGCCCGTCACCATGTTGCGGGTATATTGTTCATGGCCCGGCGTATCCGCCACGATGAACTTGCGTTTCTCGGTCGCGAAGAAGCGATAGGCGACGTCGATCGTGATGCCCTGCTCGCGCTCGGCGGCGAGGCCGTCCACCAGCAGCGCGAAGTCGATGTCGGCGCCCTGCGTGCCCACGCGCTTGCTGTCGGCCTCCAGCGCGGCAAGCTGGTCTTCGAAGATCATCTTCGAATCGTAGAGCAGCCGCCCGATCAGCGTGGACTTGCCGTCATCCACCGATCCGCAGGTGATGAAGCGCAGCAGCGTCTTGTTCTGGTGAAGCTCCAGATAGGCTTCGATATCCTCGGCGATGAGGGTGTCGGTGACGTAGGCGGGTTTGGTCATTGAAAAACCCCGCGTCCCGTTCGGGCTGAGCTTGTCGAAGCCCTGCTTTTCTCTTCAAAAGGCAAGAACGGCCCTTCGACAAGCTCAGGGCGAACGGAGAGGGAGGAAAGGGAAGCGCGCATCAGAAGTACCCCTCCTGCTTCTTCTTCTCCATGCTGGCGTCGCCCGCATCCTTGTCGATCATGCGGCCCTGCCGTTCGCTGGTGGTGGTGAGCAGCATTTCCTGCACCACTTCGGGCAGGGTGGCGGCGGTGCTTTCCACCGCGCCGGTCAGCGGATAGCAGCCCAGCGTGCGGAAGCGGATGGAGCGCATTGCCGGTTCTTCGCCCGGCAGCAGCGGGAAGCGTTCGTCATCCACCATCAGCAGCAGTCCGCCGCGTTCCACCGTGGGGCGCGGCGCCGACAGGTAAAGCGGCACGATCTCGATATTCTCGGCCATGATGTACTGCCAGATATCCAGCTCGGTCCAGTTGCTGATCGGGAAGACCCGGATGCTTTCGCCCTTGTTCTTGCGGGCGTTGTAGAGGTTCCACAGTTCCGGCCGCTGGTTCTTCGGGTCCCAGCCATGGGTCGCGGTGCGGAAGGAGAAGATGCGCTCTTTCGCGCGGCTCTTTTCCTCATCGCGCCGGGCCCCGCCAAAGGCCGCGTCGAACCCGTACTTGTCCAGCGCCTGCTTCAACCCTTCCGTCTTCCACATGTCGGTGTGGAGCGGGCCGTGCTCGAACGGGTTGATGCCCCGCTCAAGCGCTTCGGGGTTCTGGTAGACCAGCAGTTCCATGCCGGATTCGCGCGCCATCTTGTCGCGCAGGGCATACATGTCCCGGAACTTCCAGGTCGTATCGACATGAAGCAACGGGAAGGGCGGCGGGCTGGGATAGAAAGCCTTGCGCGCCAGATGCAGCATGACCGCCGAATCCTTGCCGATCGAATAGAGCATGACCGGGTTCTGCGCTTCGGCCACGACCTCGCGCATGATGTGGATGCTCTCGGCTTCCAGCCGTTGAAGATGCGTCAGTTGCTGCATAATTGCAGCGGCACATGGCCCGAGCCGCGCGGGTGGGCAATAGGGTGGCGGGGCAGAAATTCTTTGCGGGGTGGTATGTAGCCTAGGTCGCGTGGACGAATTCCACGCTCATCGAAACCGCTGGTTTGGGGTGGAAAGCGGTCCTTGCGCTTCGAGAGACGGAGGCGCAAAATGTGAATATGGCTCGGTCAGTTTTGCTGTCGGTATTGTTGTTTCTGCCGTTCGTAGCGAGTGCATGTAACCGTGAACCAGCGAAACCAAAACCTGAACAGGTTTCGATGCGTGACGGTACTTATGCGCACGACTGCAACAAGCCTCCTGCCCCCTTCCGGCTAGCGAGCGACGGTATTGACCACCACGCGATCATCTACTTGGTGCAACTGTCTTCGACTGGGGTAGTCCGCCTAAACGGATCAGTCATAGATCCGAAGAAATTGCTAGGCGAGCTGAACGAAGTCGGACGAATCATTCCGCCACCCTATGTGATAATGGAAGTTGTTCCGATGGCTTCTTGTAGTTCGGTCCTGCGGCTTCGTTCCGACTTGGCAAACACCAAACTATGCCGATCAGAGGGATGTGCGGAAGGAGCGGACTGGAAGAGCTGGCCTTATAAGATGGGCATCTGAACGACCGCAATGTTGTCGTTTCCCGACATTCGGAATTTGTCCACGCCGCCTAGCGCCCCGTGAAGTTGGCCGGGCGCTTCTCGCTGAAAGCGGCCATGCCTTCCTTCTGGTCTTCGGTGCCGAACAGGCCCGCGAACAGGCGCCGCTCGAAGGTGATGCCCTGCGCGAGCGTGCTTTCAAACGCGGTGTTGACCATCTCCTTGCAGGCGATGGCGGCCAGCGGCGGCATGGCGGCGATCCTGGCCGCGGTCTTCAGCGCATCCTCCAGCAGGTCGGCCGCCGGGACGACCCGCGCCACCAGCCCCGCGCTTTCAGCTTCGGCGGCATCCATCATCCGGCCGGTCAGCACCATTTCCATCGCTTTCGCCTTCCCCACGGCGCGGGTCAGGCGTTGCGATCCGCCCATGCCGGGGCCGACGCCCAGCGTGATTTCGGGCTGGCCGAACTTCGCGCTGTCCGCCGCCAGGATGAAGTCCGCCATCATTGCCAGCTCGCATCCACCGCCCAGCGCATAGCCGGAAACGGCGGCCAGCCAGGGCTTGCGGGTGGCGGTCACGCGGTCATACCCGGCGAACAGGTCCGTTCCGTACATCTGGGCAAAGCCTTTCCCCGCCATTTCCTTGATGTCGGCCCCGGCGGCGAAAGCCTTCTCGCTCCCGGTCAGGACCAGGCAGCGCTGGCTGTCATCCGCATCGTAGGCAGTGAAGGCGTTGACCAGATCGGCCAGCACCCGGCTGTTCAGCGCATTGAGTGCCTGCGGCCGGTTGAGCGTGACAAGCGTGACCGCGTCACGCGTTTCGACGAGGATGGTCTCATAGCTCATAAAGGTGTCCATTCCTGATCCAGCGGCAGCGGGGCGAACAGCGCGTCCAGCTTCGCTTCATCTATGCCTTCGGGTTGTGCGGGATGCCAGCGCGGCGCGTTATCCTTGTCGATCAGCACGGCGCGGACGCCTTCGACAAAGTCCGGTTCCACGATCATGCGGCTGGCGAGGCGGTATTCGATCCGCATTTCGTCCGCGAAATCCGTCAGGCCCTTCGCCCCGGCGATCTGGCGCAGGGCAACCTTCATGGCCAGCGGGCTTTTGGCCTTCAACGTCGCCAGTTCCTTGCCCGCCCATTTCGATTCATCGGCTGCCAGCGCGGCAAGAATGTCCTCGATCCGGTCGGACGCGAACAGCCGGTCAATATTGCCCGCATTGCGGGCAAGCCGCGCCTCGGGCGGCTCGGTCGCCAGTGTGCGAAGTATCTCGTCGATGGCGGCGGGATTCTCCGCGATCCGGGCCTTGGCTTGGGGGAGGGCCTCGCTGGGCAGGTAATGCGTGGCAAGGCCGGCCCACAGGCATTCGGCCCCATCCAGGCGCGCTCCGGTGAGTGCCAGGAAAGGCCCGATGCGCCCGGGCAGGCGGGAGAGATACCAGCCGGCGCCGACATCCGGGAACAGGCCGATCGCCCCTTCCGGCATGGCGAAGGCGGTATTCTCCGTCGCGATGCGGTATTTCGCAGGCATGGCGATGCCTGCGCCGCCGCCCATCGTGATCCCGTCCATGAAAGATACCACCGGCTTCGGACAGGTGAACAGCAGATGGTTCAGGCGGTATTCGCCCAGGAAGAAGGCGCGCCCGGCTTCCCCGCCGTCTTCGAGCACGGAACGGCGGACGGCCGCGACATCGCCCCCCGCGCAGAAGCCGCGGCCTTCGGCATGATCCAGCAGGACGATTTCGATTGCGGGGTCGTCCCGCCAATCGCGCAGGATCGCGGTCATCCGATCCACCATCTCTTGCGTCAACGCGTTGATGGCGCGTTTTCTGTCGAGCGAGAGATGGCCGGCGGGGCCAGTCCGGCGGGCAAGGATCGAGTCTGTCATGCCCGCCGCGATAGCGGGCCGATCAGGTGCAGGAAACCCGCTCGATCACCATGTCGTCGTCATAGGAAACGGTCAGCCGGTCGGCCTGGAAATCCATGGTGACGGCCGTGCGTGGCGGAACCCAGCGCAGTCGCGCGGCGCCGGTCGCCTCCATCAGGCCCTTGCCTGTTTCGGCGGTAGCCTTCTGGCCGACGAAACTCTGGCCGGCCTCTGCATCGCACCGGCCTTCAAGCGGCGGAGGGGTGCTCGATGCGTCGCCGTTTTCGGCGGAAGCGCAGGCAGTCAGCGCCAGTGCGGCCCCGATCGCGGTGAAGGGAGCGGCGGTGGACAGGCGGATCATTGGCGTCTCCTATGGTCAGGCGCAGCGTGTGTAGCGCAATGGAGCGGGCGCCGCATCCTGTCCGTATTCCTTCCGGATCAGAACCTTGCCGTCTTCTTCAAGCTCGAGTTCGATTTCGCGCGTCCACTCCATGCCTTCGCCGGTGAAGGCGAAGTTGGCGCGGATTTCGTCGTCGTCGCCTTCGCTGACGGGCCCCAGCGTGCCGACGGATTCGAAGAATTTCAGCCTGGTGCCGTTGATCTCGAGCAGGCCCTTCGCGTCACCCATCGTCGAGGTGCAGTCCGCGGCGACAAGGCCCCACCGGCCATGCATCGCGGCGGGAATCGCAGAGGGAGCATTGGCTGCCGTGGGGGCGACATAGGGTGTCTCGTCAACCGGCACGACCAGTTCGTCTTCGGTCAGCGGCTGATCGGTGTTTTCGGCGGCATCGCTGCAGGCGGCCAGCGAAAGGGCCGCAACCACAGAGATGGCCACGGCGAACGGGGCGGATGCGAATTTACGGGTCATGGCATTCTCCTCGCGGCGTAAACGATCATCGGGCCATTCCTTTCCGCCCCGTGCGTTATTTTATTTTCATCCGGCGACGATCGCTTCCGCTTCGATCTCGACCTTGATTTCGGGGCGGTAGAGCGCGCTGATCGCCACCAGCGTGCCGGTGGGGCAGGTGGCTTTCAGGTGCTTTGTGAACGCCGCGCTGACCTTCTCCGAATCGGCGATATCGGTCACGAACATGCGCACGCGCACCACATCGGCCATCGTGCCGCCCAGTTCCTCGATATATTCGCGGATCAGCTGATAGCAGCGGTCGGCCTGTTCGCCCGCGTCCTGCGGCGGCGTTTCCCGGTCGTCCACCGTGCCGGCGATGACGATCCGGTCCCCAACGCGAAGGCCCCGGGTAAAGCCCACTTCGGCTTCGAAGGGGGAGCGCGGCGAAATGCGCTTGCGGTCGGTCATGGCTGTTCCTCTCTCCTGTTATGGTTGGGGGATCGTATCGCCGATTGCCGCCCGCTGTGCTAGGGGCAGCCCGCGAACGGGGAAGGCGCGCGCAAAAACCCTCTTTTCAGCAGCATCGAATCATATTACTTAGCGCGCTAAGTTTTAGGAGATTTCTAATGTCGTCGCTTAAAGTCGAACCGATCCTGCCGAAGTTCGGCGCTGAATGTTCGGGGCTGGACATCACCCGCCCGCTTTCGCCCGATGAACTGAAGCAAGTGACCGATGCGATGGATAAGTATGGTGTCTGCGTCTATCGCAACACCGGCCTCAACGATGCGCAGCACGTCGATTTCAGCCGCAATTTCGGCTATCTCGAGCGGGTTCCGGTGCGTGAAGGCGCCAGGACGCGCCTGCCGTTCCGCGAATTGTTCGACGCTTCGAACCTGACGATCGACGGTGACATCACCAAGGACGAAGCCGCGATCCAGTATCGCAAGGGCGACCGCCTGTGGCACACCGACAGCGCGTTCATGGAAAAGCGCACGTCCTATTCGCTCCTGCTGGCGCATGAAGTTCCCGGCGAAGGCGGCGAGACCTGGTTTGCCGACACGCGCTCTGCCTATGAAGACCTGCCGCAGGACATGAAGGACCTGATCGACGACAAGGTGGGGCTCAATTCGCTGTGGTGGTCGCGCAAGCAGGCTGGCGCGGCGATCCCCGAGGAGGAAATCGCCAGCCGCTTCCGTGCCCGCCATCCGCTGGTGCACGTCCACAAGGGGTCCGGCCGCAAGGCACTGTTCATCGCGGCGCACACGATGGACATCGAAGGCATGCCCTCGGATGAAGGCCGCGCCCTGCTGAAGCAGTTGATCGACCATGCGACCCAGCCCCAATACACGTTCAGCGTGAAGTGGAACGTGGGCGACCTGGTGATCTGGGACAATCTGTGCAGCATGCATCGCGGCGGGGAATTCGATTACGAGACCCTGAAGCGCGACATGCGCCGCACCACGGTGCGCGAAGGCACCGAACCGCACACGATGGATCTGGACGATCCCTTCGGCAAGCTGTTCGCGGAAACGCCCAAGACGGTGGACATCGTCGGCGCGCGCGACGACGGCCGCTGATCGGGAAACGCCGCAACCACAGCCCGTTCGCGGCTTTGCGAGGGCTGTCGGTTGCGGCCGGTTTCCCGCTATCGGGGCGAGGAGGCGGTCACTCCTCGTCCGGCGCGACCCACTCGCCCAGGTTCGGGTCCTGCGCCATCAGGGCGAGGCCATGGGCGATCGAGGTCAGCTCGTTGCCGTTGGCGATCCTGTCTTCGCCGAAGCGCTGCTCGAACAGCCTGCGCACCGCCGGGATCAGCGAAGAGCCGCCGGTCAGGAACACATGGTCGATCCGATCGGCAGTCATTCCGGCATTGCCGAGCGCCTGGTCGACCGTTTCGGCAATCCGCAGCAGGTCCGGCTCGATCCAGTTCTCGAATTCGGCGCGGCTGACTTCCGCCTCGATGGAAAGTCCCGGCCCTTCGAAGCGGAAGGCCCCGTGGCTTTCGCCCGAAAGCGTGCGCTTCAGCTGGCCGACCGTTTCATACAGCGCATAGCCCAGCTCGTTCTCCACCACCGCGATCATGCGGCCGATCGCATCCGGATCGGTGGCGTTGCGCTGCAGCTTCGCCAGTTCCGCCAGCGTCCTGCGATTGCGCATCAAGGCCAGTCGCGACCAATCGCCGAAATCGGAAAAATGGCCGGCCGGTATGTCCACCGCCTTGTCGAACGAGCGGTAGGTGCCGCCCTTGCCCAGCCGCGGCAGGACCAGCTTGTCCATGATCCGATAATCGAACCGGTCGCCCGCGATGCCGACACCTGCCGAGCCGAGCGGCACGCAGCGACGGGGCGCACCGGGGGCCTTTACGCTGACGATGGAAAAGTCGCTGGTGCCGCCGCCGAAATCGGCCACCAGCAAGGTGGCGGGATCGGTGAGGCCCGAGGCAAAGCCATAGGCGGCGCCCAGCGGCTCATACACATAGTGGACCGGCCGATCGAGCAGCGCGAACATTGCGTCGTACCGCGTCCGCGCCAATGCCGCATCGGGGCGGGAACCGACATAGCGCACCGGGCGCCCGATCACGATGCTGTCGGGCAGGTCCGACAGGGCGATGCCCGCATGGGCCAGCAGGTGCGTCAGGAAAACCTGGCCCAGATCTTCGAAGCGAAGCCTCTTTTCGAACAGGCTGGCATGTTCGAACAAGGGGTTCGCGGCCATCGACTTGAACGACTGGAGGAAGCGGCTTCCCTGCGGGAAATCCAGGAACTCTGCGACGGCCCAGGGCCCCGCCTCATGCGCCAGCGCACCGCGAGTGGTCTCGTCTTCCCAGAAGCACAGGGCGGAACGGAACACCGAACTGGCGCCTTCGGGCGCTGCAAATTCGACCAGTTCGGCCTTTGCCCCGTCCGAATGGGCAATGACGGAATTGGTCGTGCCGAAGTCGATTCCGACCGCTCGCGAGGTGGGAATGAAGTTCGACATGTCTGGAAATTCCTTCTCTCGGCCCGAAGCGGCTGGCGCCTATGGCAGCGGCGCGATGGTCCCGCAACCGCGGTGAGAGAAGGAATTTCGTGCGGCAGGCCAATCAGCCGAACCGGCCACCTGAAAGTGCAACCGCATCGTCGCCCGCCGGGAAGCGCAACCGGTCCGTGGTGTCGTGGACGGCGGCCCACACCGCTTCGGCAACGTCGGTTTCCCCGGTCGTCATCCGCGGCGCGGCGAAATCGCGGAAGATCGGTTCGGCAAAACCGGCATAGGCTGGCGGGATCAGGTCGAGCGGGTTGATCGTGGCGTTTGCCGCAAACCGGGTGGTCGGCCCGTATCCGGGCTCGACCAGCCTTGCCGCTATGCCGAAATAGCCCAGTTCATGGGTGACGGAGGCGGTGAAGCCTTCGACGGCCTTCTTGCTGGCCGTGTAGGCTGCGGCCAGCGGGAAGGGAGCCAGTGTTACGCTGGAGGTGACATTGACGATCGTGCCCGACCCGCGTTCCCTCATCTGCGGGATGAACGCCTGGCACACCGCCATCAGGCCGAAGGTGTTGGTGTCGAAGATATCGCGGATGGCCTGCATGGGGGTGGCTTCGAACGCGCCGACAACGCCGATGCCGGCATTGTTGACCAGCACGTCGATCGGCCCGGCGAGTTCGGGCAGCGCCGCAATGCTTTCCGCGTTTGTCACGTCCAGCGGCAGGATTCGCAGCCTGGCGGAGCGGGGCAGGGCCGCTTCGTCGGGACGGCGCATGGTGGCGATGACATGCCAGCCATTTTCAAGGAAGTGGCGGGCGGTTGCCAGACCATAGCCTGAAGAGGCGCCGGTGATGAGGATCGTCTTGTTCATTGTCTGTCTCCTTGAGTGGGTGAGTGGGGAGATAGACAGGCATTCGAAGACTATATATAATCAGAAGTCCTTATAATATTATCGATCGTCCAAAGCCATGGATCCCCTGAGCGATATCGTAGCCCTGCTTCGGCCCAGCGCCGCCGTTTCCAAGCCGATTTCCGCGCGCGGGCGTTGGGGTGTCCGCTATCAGGCGCACGATGCGCCGGGGTTCACGATTATCCTGGCCGGGGAAGCCTGGATCGCGCTCGACGGGAGCGATCCATTGCGGCTCGCCCAGGGGGATTTCATGCTGCTGCCCACGACCCCGGCGTTCTCGCTGTATAGCGAGCCCGGGGCCGCATGCCTGCCGGTCGAGCCGCGCGACGATGCGGTCCGGCATGGGGAGCAGGACGGCGAGCCGGATTTCATCGCGCTTGGCGGCACCTTCACATTCGAGCAGGTCAACGCTCCGCTCCTGCTCGCACTGCTGCCGGGCATCATCCACATTCCCGCGATGGACAGGCGCGCGACAAGGCTCGGCCGCCTGATCGGCCTCCTCTCCGAGGAATGCCTCGCCGACGATCCGGGCAAGGAACTGATCGTCCAGCGGATGCTGGAGGTCTTGCTGGTGGAGGCGCTGCGCTGGCGGGATGTCGGGGATGAGGCGGCGCAGGCGGGCTTGCTCAGCGGGATGCGCGATGCCGCGCTCGCCCGGGCGATGCGCGCCATGCACGGCAATGTGCGCGGGCGGTGGACCGTGGCCGGGCTGGCCCGGATCGCCGGCATGTCCCGCTCTGCTTTCGCCGCGCGATTTGGCGAGATCGTGGGCTGCGCGCCGATCGAATATCTTGCGCGCTGGCGCATGGCCCTGGCCAGGGATGCCTTGACGCGCGGCGCAAAGTCGCTCGACAGCATAGCGGACGAGATCGGCTATGAATCAGCCAGCGCCTTCAGCACCGCTTTCCGCAAGCGTCTGGGGTGTTCCCCCCGCCGGTTCGCTCGCGCGACGGATGGCGTGGAGCTGCATTGACCGGGATTGAAGAGGTGTGCATACGGCGCCCGTCGCAGAATCCGGCGCAAGAGCCGGACGCGTGAAGGCCAGGCCTTTGCGATGCGGGTGTAGCTCAATGGTAGAGCAGCAGCTTCCCAAGCTGAATACGAGGGTTCGATTCCCTTCACCCGCTCCAACGCCCGAATGCGCCGCCTTTCCTTCCTTCGATCCGGTGTGATAGCGCGGCGGCCATGCCTTCGTTCTTCCTTGCGTTGCTCGCCTGTTTCGTCGCCTCGGCCGGTGCGCGCGATCAGCGGCTGGTGGCGGCGCTTTCCGCGCGTTTGGGGGCGGGCAACGCGCTGCTGGCCGCCAGCTGGATGGCGAGCGCCATCACGGCCTGCATCGCCGCCGTGGCAGGCGCCGCCGTGGGTTCGCTGTTGCCCCCTGCCGGCAAGGCGATGTTCGTCGCCTTCGCCTTGCTCGCCGCGGCGGTCGAGCTGGCCTTGCCGATTCGCCAACGCGATCTGGATGAGCCGACGCGCTCTGTCTTCGCGGTGGTGCTGGTGCTCATCGCCCGGCAGATCGGCGACGGCGCGCGCTTCCTGATCGCCGCCATTGCCGCCGCGACCGGGGTGCCGGTGCTGGCGGCGCTTGGCGGGGCGATCGGGGCGGGCGCCGCGCTGACGCTGGGCTGGGGGCTGGGCGGTGCGCTCACGGCGCGTCTGCCGCTTCGTCCCATTCGTTCCGGCATAGCGGGCATCCTGCTTTTTGCCGCACTCTGGACAGGCCTTTCGGCGCGCGGAATTATTTGAGGAATTTTCGGGAACCGCCTGTTGCGGGCGACGTTTCACCATCATCGAGAGGTGCCGTCACGAGGCAGCACCGGCGGAAGGAACTTCCCCCCGTTCCCCAGCCGATGCTGATTTGGCCCAACCGATCCCCTGGACAGCGGGGCCGCTACGGTAATCTCCGTGGCGGCCCTTGTCGTTTAATATGGGTCGTTTAATCTGCTGTTTGGTGCTGTCCGATTTGGCCGTTTGGGAATGGCCGTGTAACTGGAAGGCCGATGGCTGACATCACGATCATCGAGCGCGCGGATGACGATGCGGTGGCCCGCTGGCTCCACGGCAAGCTGGCCAAGGCGCTGCATGCCAGGGGCGGCGAGGTTTCGATCGCCGTGCCGGGCGGGTCGACTCCATTCCCGATCATGGAACGGCTGGTCGCGCAGCCGCTCGACTGGAGCCGCATCTGCGTGTGGCCGGGCGACGACAGGGTGGTTGCCGAAGATCACCCGGCCAGCAATGCCGGGCGCATCAGGGCTCTGTTCGAACCGGCCGGAGCGAAGGTCGTCGCGCTGGACGAGCAGGCGACTCCGCCGCATTTCACGCTGGTATGGCTGGGAATGGGTGCCGATGGCCATATCGCTTCGCTGTTTCCCAACACCGATCCGCAAGTGGACGATCCGCGGCGTGTGCGGCGCCTGACGCCTGATCCCCTTCCGCCGGAAGCCCCGTTCGACCGCGTCAGCCTGACGATCCCGGCGCTGCTGGACAGCGATGAGCTGCTTTTCCTGGTCCGTGGGCCGGACAAGCGCGCGGTGATCGAGGCGGCGCTGCGGGGCGAGCACGACCTGCCCGTTGCGCGGCTGATCCGGGCGGCGCGCCAGCCCGTCACATGTTTCACCTGATCCCGGCGCCCCTGCACCGGCTCGCGCTGCGCGTTGCACACGACCTGCGCAAGCGTTGGTGGCGTTTCAGGAAACCGTTGCTGGAAGGCGTGACCGTGCTGGCCCGCGATAGCGCGGGGCGCATCCTGCTGGTCCGCCACAGCTATGGCTCGGGCTGGTGGACCCTGCCCGGCGGAGGCTTGCGCCGGGGAGAGAATCCGGCCGTTGCGGCGGGGCGGGAATTCGCGGAGGAACTGGGGTGTGCCGTGGAAGCGCTGGTTCCCCTGGGCGTGCATCGGGGCACGCTGCACGGCGCACCCCACCACATGCATGTGTTCTCTGGTTGCTTGTCCGTTATGCCCCGGCCTGACGGGCGGGAAATTGCGGAGGCGCGCTTCTTCGATCGGGAAGCGCTGCCCGGCGATATTGGCGGCAGGGTGGCGATTGCGCTGGCTCTGGCGGCTTCAGAGGCGGCTTCAGAGAAGCGATAGCTGGGCGGTATCGGGCTTGCGCGCATCGTCGTCTTCCTCGCCTTCCAGCGATGAAAGGGTGATGCCCATCAGGCGGATCGGCAGCGGCAGTGGCAGCAACTCGCCCAGCAGGCCGTGCGCAATCCGGTAGAATTCCGCCTTGTCCGCCACGAAGTCCGGCAAGGACCGGGCGCGGGTGATCGTCCTGAAATCGTTGTAGCGCAGCTTCAACGTGACCGTCCGACCGCGCGCCTGGGCTTCCTCTATCCGGTCCCACACGATTTCCGCGATCCGTTCCAGTGTCTCGCGCAGTTCCTGCCCGGCGGAAATGTCCTCGAAGAAGGTCCGCTCGCCCCCCAGCGACTTGCGTTTGCGGTTGGTGCGGACCGGGCGCAGGTCGATACCCCGGGCCGCGCGAAACAGGTAATCGGCGAAACTTCCGAAATGCTGGCGCAGGAAAGCGATGTCCCTGGCTGCAAGGTCCGCTCCGGTTTCGATGCCCAGCTTCGCCATCTTTTCGCCCCCGCGCGGGCCCACCCCGTGGAATCTGCGGACGGGCAGGCTTGCGACGAAGGCGGCGCCCTGGCCGGGCCTGATCACGCACATCCCGTCAGGCTTGTTCTGGTCGCTGGCGAGCTTAGCGAGGAATTTGTTGTAGCTCACCCCTGCGCTGGCGGTGAGAGCGGTTTCCTTGCGGATACGCTCGCGGATCAGTTCCGCGATGCGCGTGGCCGATCCGATCCCGCGAATATCGTCGGTGACGTCGAGATAGGCCTCGTCGAGGCTCAGCGGTTCGACATGTGGCGTGTAGTCGCGAAAGATGTCGCGGATCTGATGCGAGACCTCGCGATAGGCATCGAAGCGGGTCTTCACAAAGATCAGGTCGGGGCAGAGCTGGCGCGCCCGGGCGGACGGCATGGCGGAGCGGACGCCGAACTTCCGGGCCTCGTAACTCGCCGCGGCGACTACCCCGCGCCCGCTTGCCCCGCCGACCGCCACCGGCTTGCCGCGCAGCGATGGATCGTCGCGCTGTTCCACGCTGGCGAAGAAGGCATCCATGTCCACATGGATGATCTTGCGTAGCCCGGTGGGCGATTCATCCTCGCTTTCATCGGCGTCCATGCATGCATGATAGAGCGCCCGGAAAGAAATTGTTAGCAACCGCAACAAATTCCCACTGGCCTTGAAGGCGATCAGCGGGCAATGGGCCCGCATGGCCACCGCCGCACCTTCTTCCCCTGCTCCGAAGCGCCAGCTTGGGCGCAAGGAATTCATCGTTATGATGGCCTTGCTGATGTCGCTGCACGCGCTGGCGATCGATGCGATGCTGCCCGCGCTGGACGAGATGGCGGCGGAATTCGGCGTGCTGGAAGAGAACCGGCGCCAGCTGGTGATCGGCATGTTCCTGCTGGCCACCGGTGCGGGATCGCTGCTTCCCGGCGTGCTGGCGGACCGTTTCGGACGCAAGCCCGTGCTGATGGTCGGGCTGGTCGCATTCGTCGTCTTCTCGCTGGCCTGTGCAATCGCGCCCGATTTCGACACGCTGCTGTGGATGCGCGTCATCCAGGGCGTGCTGAGTGCCGGATTGATGGTGATGCCCGCCGCGATCATTCGCGACCAGTATGAAGGCGATGCGATGGCGCGCCTGTTCTCGCTGGTCAGCGCGGTGTTCATCACCGTGCCGGTGATCGCACCGGCGCTGGGCCAACTGGTGATGGAGATCGCCAACTGGCACATGATCTTCATCCTGCTGGCCGTGATGGGCACGATCGCCGGCCTGTGGGCCTGGTTCCGCCTGCCTGAGACGCTGCACAAGGATTTCCGCCAGGAAATTCGCCCCAGGGCGCTGGCCCGCAATATGTACACCGCCTCCACCTCGCGCGTGGCGGTGGGCTATATCCTGGGTACCGCGCTCGTGCTCGGGCCGGTGTTCGGATATGTCAGTTCGGCGCAGCAGCTGATTGGCGATTATTTCGGCGCGGGCGAGATGTTCCCCTATGTGTTCGGCGGCACCGCGGCCACGATGGCGCTGGCCAGCGTCGTCAATTCCCGCATTGTCGAGCGGTTCGGCGCGCGCCGCGTGTCACATATCGGCCTGTTGATCTTCATCGCGGTCAGCCTGCTGCAGGTGTTTGTTTCGCACAGCTCGCATCGCGAAGACCTGACATGGTTCCTGCCGCTGATGGCCTGCAACCTGGCGCTGCTGGGTTTCCTCGGCTCGAATTTCGGTTCGATTGCGATGCAGCCCTTTGCCGAGATCGCCGGCGCGGCAAGCTCCATCCAGAGCTTCGTGCGCATGGTGCTGGCATCGCTGATCGGCATCGCCATTGGCCAGTTCTATGATGGCACCGCCCGCCCGCTGGCCTATTCGCTGCTGATCGCGGGCGTCGCGGCGCTGATGCTGGTGCTCTTCAGCGAGAAGGGCCGATTGTTCCGGCGCCTCCATCCGCGCGGTTCCAGTCCCGCCACTCACCACGGTGGCTTGCACTGATGGCCGATCCGTTCGACCTCATCGTGATCGGCGGCGGGGTGAACGGCGCGGGCATTACCCGCGATGCGGCGGGGCGGGGCGCGAAGGTGCTGTTGCTGGAAGCGCGCGACCTGGCCAGCGGCACCTCCTCAGCCTCCACCAAGCTGATCCATGGCGGGCTGCGCTATCTCGAATATTACGAGTTCGCCCTGGTACGGGAAGCGCTGAAGGAGCGGGAAGTGCTGTGGGCCATTGCCCCGCACATCATCCGCCCGCTGCGCTTCGTGCTGCCCTGGATGCCGCATCTGCGCCCGCGCTGGATGCTGCGGCTGGGGCTGTTCCTGTATGACCATCTCGGCGGCCGCAAGCGCCTGCCCGCCACGCAGTCCATCCGGCTGGACCGGCATCCGGCGGGCGCGCCGCTCGATCCTTCGCTGCGGCAGGGCTTCGAATATTCGGACCTGTGGGTGGATGATGCCCGGCTGGTGGTGCTGAACGCGCTGGATGCGGCGGAGCATGGGGCACAGGTGCGCACGCGCACGCCCGTAACCTGCGCGCGGCGCGAGAACGGTTTGTGGACGGTCGAAACGCCGGCGGGGACATTCCACTCCCACGCGCTGGTGAACGCGGCAGGGCCGGGCGCGGACGATGTGGAGCGGCTGGCGGGGCAGAAGCCGCTCACCCTGCGTCGGGTGCGCGGATCGCATATCGTTACGCGCAAGCTGTTCGACCACGATCGCGCCTATATCTTCCAGCTTCCCGACACGCGGATCTGCTTCGCCATTCCCTATGAAGGCGAGTTCACGCTGATCGGCACGACCGATCGCGACCATGACGGATCGCTGGCGGAGATAAAGGCGAGCGAGGAAGAGATCGCCTATCTGTGCGAAGCCGCCAGCACCTATTTCCGCAAGCCCGTGACCCCGGCCGATGTGGTGTGGACCTATTCCGGGGTGCGTGCGCTGGTGGATGACGGTTCGGGCAAGCCTGAAGCCGCGACACGCGGTTACCGCCTGCCGGTATCCGACCCGGCCGAAGGTGCGCCGTTGCTGGGCGTGTTCGGCGGCAAGATCACCTCCTATCGCCACCTTGCCGAAGCTGCGGTCGATGCGCTGGCGCAGCGGGTCCCGGCGCTGACCGGCGCGGCATGGACAGCAGCAGCCTCGTTGCCGGGCGGGGACTTCCCGGTGGGCGGGCAGGCCGCGCTGGCGGCGGAACTGAAGGCGCGCTGCCCCTTCCTGAGCGATGCCGAGGCACTGCGCATCGCCCGCACCTACGGCACCCGCGCAGCCCGCTGGCTGGGCGAGGCGAAGCAGCGAGCCGATCTGGGGCGGCAGTTCGGCGCGGGGTTGAGCGAGGCTGAAATCCGCTATCTGGTTAGGACGGAATGGGCCGTCACCGCCGAAGACGTGCTGTGGCGCCGCACCAAGTTGGGCCTGCATATGAACGAGGCTGAACGGGCCGGGGTGGCGGCATTTCTCGATGGGATTGCGGCCCCCTAAACAGCCGCCCATCACCGCTCTTCCTGAGCCCTGTCGCGCTTGGACCTGTTCACGATATCCGTCCATCCTGAGCCTGTCGAAGGATGCGCGCTGTCGTCTGAACACGTCGCACCCCGGCGCACCCTTTCGCGCGCCCTTCGACAGGCTCAGGATGGACGGTGAAGGGGAACTGGTGCAAGCGACAGGCCCAGCGGCAGGCGGTGATGGGTGACCAACCTCACCCCTCGTCATGGTCGATATGGCGGCGGAAGGTTTCGGGCAGGAACAGCAGGCCCACCACCACCGTCAATATTGCGACGCTGACCGGATACCACAGGCCTGCATAGATGTTGCCCGTCGCCGCCACCATGGCGAAGGCGATGGTGGGCAGGAAGCCGCCGAACCAGCCATTGCCGATGTGATAGGGCAGGCTCATCGCCGTATAGCGGATGCGGCTGGGGAACAGCTCCACCAGCAGCGCGGCAATCGGCCCGTAGACCATCGTCACCAGCAGCACGAGCGCGGTCAGGATCGCCACGACCAGCGGTTTGTCGAGCTGGGCGGGGTCTGCCTTCGTGGGATAGCCAGATTCGGCCAGTGCCGGCGCAAGCTCCGCTTCGAAACTCGCCTTGTCGCGAATTTCGATCCGGCGTTCGCCGACAGTGACGAAGTCCGAGCCGTAGGACTCGGTGTGATAGGGAATGCCTGCCTTGGCCAATGCAGACTTGGCGATGTCGCAGCTGGTGGTGTCGAAAGTCTTCCTGCCAATCGGGTCGAACTGGAAGGAGCAGGTTGCCGGGTCCGCGAATACCGTCACCGGCGCCTTCGCGCTCGCCGCTGCCAGCGCGGGGTTGGCCGCGCCGGTCAGCGCGCCGAACAGCGGGAAATACAGCGCCGCCGCCAGCGCGCAGCCGGACAGGATGATCGGCTTGCGCCCGATCTTGTCGGACAGCCAGCCGAAGACGAGGAAGAAGGGCGTGCCGATGGCCAGCGCAATCGCGATCAGGATGTTCGCGGTGCCGCCATCCACCTTCAGGATACGCTCCAGATAGAACAGCGCGTAGAACTGGCCAGCATACCAGACCACGGCTTGCCCGGCGACGGCGCCCAGCAGCGCGATCAGCACCCAGCGCAAATTGCGCCATGTGCCGAAGGCTTCGGAAAGCGGCGCCTTGGAGGTGGTGCCTTCATCCTTCATCTTCTGGAACACGGGGCTTTCGGCCAATTGCAGGCGGATCCACAGCGATACGCCCAGCAGCAGCGCGGAAACCAGGAAGGGCAGGCGCCAGCCCCGGTCTGCAAAGGCTTCCTCGCCCATGGCGGTGCGCAGGCCGATCACCACCAGCAGCGCCGCGAACAGGCCCAGCGTGGCGGTGGTCTGGATGAAGCTGGTGTAGAAGCCGCGCTTCCCCTCGGGCGCATGCTCGGCCACGTAGGTCGCCGCGCCGCCATATTCGCCGCCCAGCGCCAGCCCCTGGATCAGGCGCAATGCCACAAGGATCAGCGGCGCGGCCACGCCGATACTGTCATAGGACGGCAGCAGGCCCACCGCGAAGGTCGATGCGCCCATCAGGCCCATGGTGACGAGGAAGGTGTTCTTGCGTCCCACGATGTCGCCCACCCGGCCGAACACCAGCGCGCCGAAGGGGCGCACGGCGAATCCGGCGGCAAAGGCGGCCAGGGCCAGGATGAACCCGGTCGTTTCGTTGACGCCGGAAAAGAACTGCGCGGTGATGACGGTGGCAAGCAGGCCGTAGAGGTAGAAATCGTACCATTCGAACACCGTGCCGAGCGACGATGCCACGATTACCTTCACTTCGGAATTGCGCGGCTTCCCGCTGGCCCCGTCCGTCACCCTGTTCCCCTCCGTCCCGTCCGCATTTCGCGCCGTCCCGTCCGCATTTCGCGGTTGTGTCGGCATGATAACATTGTGGCAATCAAAACGTCGGCCTGAAAGGCGGCCGCGAGCGGGAAGGGTCAATCCCCGGCGCGTTCCACGCGCGCCAGCAGGGCATCGACCTGCACCTGCGCGCCTTCGCGGGCGGGCAGTTCCGCCACCGTGCCGTCAAATGGTGCGGTCAGAGTGTGTTCCATCTTCATCGCTTCCAGCGTCAGCAGCTTCTGCCCTTTGGCGACGCTGTCCCCGGCAGCGACATGGACCGCAATGATACGGCCCGGCATGGGCGACTGGATGGTACCCGATCCGCCGGCTTCGCCGCCTTCGCCCTCGGCTCGCCACGCGCGAAACTGGGTCGCCTCGCCATCGTGGAACACGGTCGCCGTGCGGGTTTCCGGATCGAAGCTGCAGGAAAAGAACACGCGCCAGTTGTGATCCAGATAGGGCAGCAGGTCGATTTCATGCGTGCCGCCGCGATCGTCCGCCAGCCGGGCCGTGGCGCGGGGCGGGGCGTTCAGGCGGAATGCGGGGGCGATCGTCGCGGGCTGGCGCATGGTGGACAGCACGTCGCCGAACACGGCCCAGCCGGCATCCAGCGCCATCTGCCCCGAAGCATCGGGCGCGGCCAGCAGCGCATTGCCATGGCGCTCGATAAAGCCGGTGTCGATCCGCCCCGCGATGAAATCGGGCTGGGCAAGGCAGCGGGCCAGGAAGCCCGCATTGGTCCGCACCGGAGCGATGGTGACGGCTGCGCACACGTCGCGCAGATCGCACAGCGCCTGGTCGCGGGTGGCGGCACGCACGATCAGCTTGGCGATCATCGGGTCGTAGAACGGCGTGACCTCGCTGGTGCGGTCGACCCCGGTTTCGATCCGCAGATTGCCGGCCTGCCTGCCGGGGTTGAGGTCGAATGTGGTGAAGTGCCCGGTGCTGGGGAGGAAACCCTTCGCCGGGTCCTCAGCATAGAGGCGGGCTTCGATGGCGTGGCCGCTGATCGCCAGATCGTGCTGGCCCAGCGGGATCGGCTCGCCGCCGGCAACCCGCAATTGCCACTCCACCAGATCGACCCCGGTGATCTCCTCCGTCACGGGATGCTCCACCTGCAGGCGGGTATTCATCTCCATGAACCAGATGCGGTCGGCCCGCAGGCCTTCGGACGCATCGGCGATGAATTCCACCGTGCCCGCGCCGACATAGTCGACCGCCCTGGCCGCCCGCACCGCCGCCGCGCAGATCGCGGCGCGGGTTTCAGGGCCCAGGCCAGGGGCGGGGGCTTCCTCGATCACCTTCTGGTGGCGGCGCTGGAGCGAACAGTCCCGCTCGAACAGATGGACGATATTACCGTGCCGGTCGCCGAAGACCTGCACTTCGATATGGCGGGGGTTGGCGATCAGCTTCTCGATCAGCACGATGTCGTTGCCGAAGCTGGCCAGCGCCTCGCGCCGACAGGATGCCAGCGCGGGCTGAAAGTCTCCGGCGGCGTCCACGCGGCGCATGCCCTTGCCACCGCCGCCCGCCACGGCCTTGATCAGCACGGGGTAGCCGATGGCGCCCGCTTCCGCTTCCAGCCGCGCGGGCGACTGGTCTTCACCCAGATAGCCGGGCGTCACGGGAACGCCTGCCGCAGCCATCAGAGTCTTGGCCGCGTCCTTCAACCCCATCGCGCGGATGCTGGCCGGATCGGGGCCGACCCAGACCAGATCGGCGTCGATCACCGCCTGGGCGAAGTCGGCATTCTCCGACAGGAAGCCATAGCCCGGATGGATCGCCTCCGCCCCCGTCTCGATTGCGGCCGAGATGATCCTGATGCCGTTCAGATAGCTTTCGCTCGCCGCCGGGGGGCCGATATTTACAGCCTTGTCCGCCATTTTCACGTGCAGAGCCTGCGCGTCCGCGTCGGAATGGACGGCGACCGTGCGCATGCCCATCGCCCGCGCCGTGCGGATGATGCGGCAGGCGATCTCCCCGCGATTTGCGATGAGGAGCGATCGGATCATGCGCAAAAGCTACGCTTCGCGCGCCCGCTCGGCAAGCTGGCGCCGGTTCCACCTGGGCTCATCACGCAGGCGGCGGGCCGGCAGCATGGCGTAGACCATTCCTGCGATCAGGTAGAAGAGTTTTGCCGGCCGCGACGTATAGACGCGCTTTTCCCAGGCTTTTTCGCCCCGGCCGCGCACTTTCCGGCCAATCGCGCCGTATATTCCGGCGGCGGAAAGCACTGCCCAGCGCTGGCGGAAACGCAAGCGGCGCGCCCCGATCCGCGCCGCGCGCTCGTGCGTTTCGGCCAAGGCCACTAGGCGTCCGGCCAATCGCACCAGCCCAGCGCGATGGACGGGATCCATCAGGTCCGTGGCGGGGATGGCCATCTCATCCAGCCAGTCGGACGGGATGTAGCACCGGCCCGCGGCGTGATCCTCCTCGATGTCCCGCGCGATATTGGCGAGCTGGAAGGCCAGCCCAAGGTCGCAGGCCCGGTCCAGCGTTTCCTCATCCTCCGGCGAAACACCCATCACCACCGCCATCATCACGCCCACCGCACCCGCGACATGGAAGCAATAGCGCATCAGATCGCCCTCGGTCGCCGGATGCCAGCCATCGGCATCCAGCGCGAACCCTGCGATGACGTCATCCGCCATGGCCGGGGTGAGGCCGGTTTCCCGCGCCACCACACCCAGTGCATCGAATGACTGTTCGCCTGTTTCCTCCCCTTCGAAGGCGCGGTCGGTAAGCATCCGGATCGCGGCGAGGCGAGAGCGCGCTTCGGCCTGATCGCCCAGCCGGCCGCCGTGGTCCTGCGCATCGGCCAGGTCGTCACACCGGCGGCACCAGGCATAGAGCAGCCACGCGCGTTCGCGGGTCGTGCGGTCGAACAGGCGGGAAGCGGCGGCAAAGCTCTTCGATCCCAGCCGGATCGCTTCATGCGCGTGGGTGACGAGTTCGGTCCGGTTCTTCGTCACAGGTCTTCGGCCTTCATCGCGAAGATCGGCCGGTGCGGCTGATAGGCTTCCATCCGCGCGAGCAGGCCGTCCAGCCGATCGTCGGAGATGATGATGCCCTGATGCACGGGGCGGACAAAGCCGGTTTCGGCCATGTGGCGATTGAAGGCCAGCAAGTGATCGAAGAAGCCGAAGGCGTTGAGCAGGCCGACCGGCTTGGCGTGGTAGCCGAGCTGCGACCAGCTCACGGCTTCCCACATTTCGTCCATCGTACCCACGCCTCCCGGTATGGTCAGGAACCCGTCGGAAAGATCGGTGAAGGCGCGCTTGCGCTCATGCATGCCGGAAACGATGTGCAGTTCGGTGCAATCGGTGTTGGCGATCTCCGCGCCTGACAGGGCCTCGGGGATCACGCCCACCACTTCACCGCCGGCCTCCAGCGCACCGCTGGCTACTGCGCCCATCAGGCCCAGCCGCCCTCCGCCATAGACTACGCCGATATTGCGAACGGCCAGCGCCGTGCCCACTTCATGGGCAAGGGCCAGATAGCGCGGATCGGCTGGAGACGCAGAGCCGCAATAGACGGCGAGACGCCTGATCTTCGGCACGGTCATCCGGCGTTGCTGGCCGCTTCTTCGCCCGCTTCTCCGGCTGCATCTTCGGTCAGCGGCGGAACTTCCAGCTCGCGGCCACACAATGTTTTGAAATAGATCGCATCCGCGCTGCCATAGCGCACCGGGGCCATTTCGGCCGTCGCAGCACCCTGCCGGTTGTAGACCTGCCCGCCATCGATCAGGCGCACTCCACGCAGGCGCGAGGAAGCGTGCGCGCAATCCATCGCCACGTCGGTTTCCATCACGCCGCTGGGCATCTGGCGGCGAAAGGTGGCGAACAGGACGAGGCTGACGCCGTCCAGAGCCTCGACCACGCTGCCTTCGTCCAGTTCCACCGCGATATCGCCGGTCAGCCTGTCGACTTCCTTCCACGGCTCCGCCGCCAAGGGGGCGGCGAGCGCAGCCGCCAGCAGGACGGGGAGGGCGATACGGATGGTCATTGGTTCAAATCCTCCAGCATCAGGCGGGCGGTCGCCTTCGCGCTGCCCACTACTCCGGGAATCCCCGCGCCCGGATGGGTTCCCGCGCCGACCAGATACATGTTGCGGATGACATCATCGCGATTGTGTCCACGGAACCATGCGCTCTGCGTCAGGATCGGCTCAAGACTGAAGGCGCTGCCCAGCCAGGCGTTGAGGTCCAGCGCGAAATCGCGCGGGGCATAGTGGAACTTGGTGACGATGCGGTCGTGGATGTCGGGGATCAGCCTGCGGCCGACCTCGTCCAGGATGCGCTTTTCCAGCAGCGGGCCGACCTGTTCCCAATCGATCGCCAGCTTGCCCATATGGGCAACCGGCACAAGCGCATAGAAGGTGCTCTTGCCCGGCGGCGCCATCGACGGATCGGTGACGGTGGGATGGTGGAGATATATGGAGAAATCGGCCGGCAGGACGCCGTGTTCGTAGATGTCCTTCAGCAGGCCTTCGTAGCGCGGGCCGAACAGGATGGTGTGGTGTGGAATGCCGGGCCAACTGCCTTCCACCCCGAAATGCACGACGAAAAGGCTGGGGGAGAAGCGTTTCTTCGCCAGCGCGCGTGCCTGGTCCTTGCCGCGCTTCGTCTCGCCCAGCAGGTCGCGGTAGGAATGCATGATGTCGGCATTGCTGGCGACCGCGTTGAAGCGGTCCTTCCAGCCGCTTTGTGTCTCGACTTCCGTTGCGACTGTCCCCACCGTGTGGATCTTCACCACCGGATCGCCCAGCCGCACAGTGCCGCCCAGCCGCTCGAAATGGCGGACCATGGCGGCAATCAGCCGGTTCGTCCCACCGCGCGCCCACCATACGCCGCCATCCTTTTCCAGCTTGTGGATCAGGGCGTAGATCGCGCTGGTCGTCATCGGATTGCCGCCAACGAGCAAGGTATGGAAGCTCAGCGCCTGCCGCAGCTTGTCCGACCGGATATATTTCGAAACGATGGAATAGACGGATCGCCATGCCTGATATTTGGCAAGGGCCGGCGCGGCCTTCACCATGGATGCGAAGTCCAAGAACGGGACGTGGCCAAGCTTCACATAGCCTTCGCGCCAGACGCCTTCGGCATAGCGCAGGAATTCGGCATAGCCTGCGATATCCTCGGGCGAGAGGCGGCCGATCTCGGCCCGCAGGGCCGCGTCGTCGTTGGAATAATCGAAGTTCGTGCCGTCAGGCCAATTGAGCCGGTAGAACGGCATGACCGGCATCAGTTCGACATCGTCAGCCATGTCATTGCCGGAAATGGCCCACAATTCACGCAGGCAGTCGGGATCGGTGATGACTGTTGGCCCGGCGTCGAACGTGAAGCCTTCCCGCTCCCAGAAATAGGCCCGCCCGCCGGGCTTGTCGCGCGCTTCGACCAGGGTGGTGGCGATGCCTGCGCTCTGGAGGCGGATGGCCAGGGCAAGGCCGCCGAAGCCCGCGCCGATCACGCAGGCGCGCTTGCCTGTATAGGTGCCCGTGTTGGTGGCGGCATCGCCTGTCATGCCGCGCGTCTTTCTAGGTCTGCGGGTTCCGCCATGGGCGTGCCCTGGCGCAGCAGGGCGGAAATCGCCCGGCCCATGGGCACCGGGGGCTTGCCGCACAGGATACGCGCCCGGTCCAGCGCGGTCGATCGTCCGGCATAGAAGCGTTCGATCAGGCTTTCGGGCAGGCCGTAAAAGCGCTGGAAGATGCGCCAGCGCTGTTCCGGTTCGGCCGCGTCGAACAGCATCCTGCCCAGCAGGCGATAGAAACGGGTGGCGCGCCAATGATCCCGCGCCCTTGCTTCCAGCATCGCGGCAAGGCGCTCGCCCGGAAGATCGGCATGGTGCGCAATGGCCAATGCCGTCTCGACCGCGAAAGGCACGGTATAGGATGTCAGCGGATGCATGAAGCCGCCCCGGGCGCCTGCACGCCCCACACCCTCGATCCGGTGCTCCGCCTGGAAGGCGGCAAGGTTGCCGCCCGTTATCACTGGCAACACACCGGTTTCGGAACTCACCGTTTCACCCCGGATGCCATGAAATTCGCAGAAGCTGTCGATCCGTCGCGACAGTTCCACCTCGTCCAACGCGGGGCTGTCCGCATAATAGGTGTCTTCGATGAACAATTCGGTTCGGGAAAGCGGCAGCAGATAGACGAAGCGATAGGCGCCATGCTGCTTCACGGATGCTTCCATGATTACCGGATGATCCACGCCGTGAAGCCCATCGGTGCGCAGATGGCGGCCCAGGAAAACCTGCCAGCCGCCGGAGAGATTGGGGGATGGGGGCAGGCCACGGCAATCGATCACCGCGCGTGCCCCGATCCGTTCGCCGCCTTCCAGCACTATCCCGGTGGCGTCCAGCGATGCGATGCGCGCGCCGGTGCGGATCGTGTCCGTGCCCAGCAGGCCGCGCAACCCTGCGTCGAAATCAACCGATGCGAGCGAACGATACGGCGTCGAAAGATGCCTTTTCAGGCCAGGAAAGGCGACGTTGTAGCCATCATCCCATTCCGTCTTGCGGAAAGGCTGGAGCAGCGTGGTGCCTTCCGCGGAAAGATCGCTGGCGAACCAGCTCCAGCGGTGATTGCCGCCCAGAGCCTCGCCTGCTTCCACCAGCCGCACGGCAAGCTGCGGCCTGTGCGCGGCCAGCGCGGCGGCTATCAGCCCGCCCGCAAGCCCTCCGCCCGCAATGGCGATGTCGCATCGGCGCTCAGTCATGGCGCAACGCTGTAGCCGATAGGACGAAGGGTGCAACGCTTGCGTCGCTTTGCAGGCATGGCATGTAGCGGCAATGACCAAGCTCATGCCGCATCGCCGCGCCGTTATCGCCACCATCATCGTGCTGGTGGCGGTGCTTGCCATCCTGTTTGCGATGGGGCGCCCGCCGATCTGCGCCTGCGGCACGGTTAAGCTGTGGCACGGTGTCGTTCAATCGAGCGAGAACAGCCAGCATATTACCGACTGGTATTCGCCCAGCCACCTGATCCATGGCCTGATCTTCTATTTCTTCGCATGGGTGCTGTGGACGCGGTGGAAGCTGTTTGGCGGACGTCCCGCGCGTTATGCCCTGCCGATCGCGGTGGCGTTCGAGACGTTCTGGGAAATCCTCGAAAACACGCCGATGATCATCGATCGCTATCGCGAAGTCACGGTAAGCTGGGGCTATGCCGGCGACAGTATCGTCAATTCCATGTCCGATATCGGCTGGATGATGATCGGTTTCGTGCTCGCCAGCCGGATGCCTGTGTGGGTGAGCGTGGTGCTGACGATCGCGCTGGAGCTGTTCACCCTGCTGATGATCCGCGACAATTTGACGCTGAACATACTGATGCTGGTGTGGCCGGTGGATGCCGTTGTGCAATGGCAGGGGGCGGGCTGATCTCCATCCTGCCGCAGAAACGGTGCGCTTGAAAAAACAATGAGATGACCGGTGGATGGCCATGTGTCACACATTGAGAATCAGCCCCCTTTTTTTTGAGTGACGTTGCCCGACATGACATCACGCATTTCCAGCCGACTGGCCGCGCTTGCGGCTGCTACTGCCCTTTTCTCCCTGGCTACCCCGGCGGTAGCGCAGCAGGGGCCGACCGTCGGACCTGACGGCAAACCGACCGCGTTCGATGGCGATTGGCTGAGCGTCGGCGCGGGGGTCCTCTATGGTCCCTCCTATGACGGTTCGGACGATTACGTGATCTCCCCCGCTCCTATCGTGCAGGGCAATATCAAGGGCATCGGCATCAGCCCGCGCCCTGCCGGTTTCGCGCTGGATTTCATCCCCAATCCCGACGAGGGCGTGGGGTTGGCGCTGGGGACTTCGGTGCGCCTGCGTTCCAACCGATCCGCCAAGGTCGCCGATAAAGTGGTGGAACTGGTAAAGCTGGACACGGCGCTGGAAGTGGGGCCGACGGCGGGCGTGACGATCCCCAAGGTGCTGCACGACTATGACAGCCTCTCCATCGGGGTGGACGTGCGCTGGGACGTGCTCGGATCGCATGACGGCATGGTTGTGGCACCATCGGTCAGCTATTTCACGCCGCTCAGCCAAGGTACGGCTGTGGCGCTCACGTTCGATGCCGAATACGGCAACGACAAGTTCATGGACTATTATTATTCGGTCGACGCCGGTGCCGCGCAGGCCAGCGGCCTTCCGCAATATCAGGCCGGCAGCGGCTTTACCCGCGCAGGCGTCACGCTGGTCGGCGGGATCGACCTCAACGGCGATCTCACGGATGGCGGTTTCGCGCTGGTTCTGTTGGGCGGATATTCGCGGATGCTGGGCGATGCGAAGGAATCGCCCTTTACCTCAATAAGAGGCAGCGCCGATCAATGGATGGGCGCTGTCGGTCTTGGCTATACGTTCTGATCGCTGATCGTACATAAATGCCGGGGGGCGATGGCACGGAGTAGTTGCCATCGCCCCCCGGTTTCCCGTCAGGCAGCCTTACGGCGTCTGCTGGGTAAGGTGGGCCTGGATCTTTTCCTGCAGCGCGGCGTCAGCCTGCGACTGCGTGGCGATCGCGTTGAAGGTCTCGATGTCGAGGCCGGACGCTTCAACGGCGGTCTGCATCCGGGTCTGCTTCGTGGTGGCGTCAAGCGATGAGTCAGCCTGAATGGTCTGGACTTCGCTCACGGCCTTGGCGAAGCTGGCGATCTGGGCTTCGGTGAAGCTCACGGCAGCAGAAGCACTGGCATCGGCAGCATCTGCCTCGCCGGTCACTTCGGCAGCGGCGGCATCGGTGGTGGTGGCAGCTTCTTCGCTATCCACATCCTGGGCGAAGGCAGCGGGCGAAAGAGCCAGGGCTGCCGCGGTGGCAACACCTGCAAAGAACTTGGTATTCATCGTCGGTCTCCTTGTCTGACGTGAGAACAGAATTGGTGATCTTTTTGCCACTGTGAACCCATCTCGCGGCAGGCTGCGCGTCAGAAAGGGTGGGCGGTTAATCGCGGATTTGAGCCGTTTCAGCGACTTTCCCGGGGTCTTTTTCAGCGCTGGAGCGTTCGCGCGCATCGTCGCGCGGGCGGGGCGTCCCGCCAGCTTGACGGGATCTTTTCGCAAGTGCCGTTCAGGCGATAACTTCCTTTATGGAACAGCAGCTTGTCGCTATAATGCGGGAAAATGTCCCTTCGTCTCGTCCAGGACAGGCCCCATTGCCCCTCTACATTCGCGGGCAAAGCTGATAGGCACACGATATCCCCGGGGGACCGCTGAGCGCGGTTGAGAGGCACACAGCAGTGTGCGACCCGTCGAACCTGAACCCGTTAACACGGGCGGAGGGAGTGGTCGGCAGCCCGCCTCAAGCTTTGTCGGGTCCGAAATCCGCTCTTCGCCCAGTAGGAGAGCATGCGATGGCCGACATTAATTCGCATATCGAGATTGGCGTAACCACCGGCCCGATCCGGGGCAGCCGCAAGGTGCACGTTCCGGCCCCCGGCAATCCCGATGTCCTTGTCGCCATGCGCGAGATCGATCTTGAGCCTTCCAGCGGCGAGCCGCCGCTGCGCGTCTATGACACGTCGGGCCCCTACAGCGATCCCGCCGTGCAGATCGATATCCAGCGCGGCCTGCTGCCCCTGCGCCGCCAGTGGCAGCTCGATCGCGGGGACGTGGAAGAATATGCCGCGCGCGATGTGCGGCCGGAAGATAACGGCCAGCTCGGCCCCGATCGTTCGGGCGGCGTGCCTGCCTTCCCCAATGTGGCGAAGACGGTGCTGCGGGCGAAACCGGGCGCGAACCTCAGCCAGATGCATTACGCCCGGCGTGGCATCATCACGCCCGAGATGGAATATGTCGCCGCGCGCGAGAACCTCGGCCGCGAAATGCTGCGCGGCCATGTGCGCGACGGGAATGACTGGGGCGCCGCCATCCCCGATTACGTGACGCCCGAATTCGTGCGCGATGAAGTGGCGCGGGGCCGGGCGATCATTCCCAGCAACGTCAACCACCCCGAATGCGAACCGATGGCGATCGGCCGCAACTTCCTGGTGAAGATCAACGCCAATATCGGCAACAGCGCCGTCGCCAGCGACGTGGCGAGCGAAGTGGACAAGATGGTGTGGTCGATCCGCTGGGGCGCGGACACGGTGATGGACCTCAGTACCGGCCGCAACATCCATGACACGCGCGAATGGATCATCCGCAACTCCCCCGTGCCGATCGGCACCGTGCCGATCTACCAGGCGCTGGAGAAGGTGGGCGGCATCGCGGAAGACCTGACCTGGGAAATCTTCCGCGACACGCTGATCGAGCAGGCCGAACAGGGCGTGGACTATTTCACCATCCACGCCGGGGTGCGCCTGCCTTATATCCCGATGACGGCAAAGCGCGTGACCGGCATCGTCAGCCGCGGCGGCTCGATCATGGCCAAGTGGTGCCTCTCCCACCACAAGGAGAGTTTCCTCTACGAACATTTCGACGAGATCACCGAGATCTGCAAAGCCTATGACATCGCCTATTCGCTGGGCGATGGCCTGCGCCCCGGCTCCATCGCCGACGCGAATGACGAGGCGCAGTTCGCCGAACTCTACACGCTGGGCGAACTGACCAAGCGCGCCTGGGAACAGGACGTGCAGGTGATGATCGAAGGGCCTGGTCACGTGCCGATGCACAAGATCAAGGAGAACATGGACAAACAGCTCGCCGCCTGCGGCGAGGCTCCGTTCTACACGCTCGGGCCGCTCGTCACCGATATCGCGCCGGGTTACGATCACATCACCAGTGGCATCGGCGCGGCGATGATCGGCTGGTACGGCACGGCCATGCTCTGCTACGTCACGCCCAAGGAGCATCTGGGCCTGCCTGACCGGGATGACGTGAAGGTCGGCGTCGTCACCTACAAGCTGGCCGCCCACGCGGCCGACCTCGCCAAGGGGCATCCTGCGGCCAAGCTGCGCGACGATGCGCTGAGCCGGGCCCGCTTCGAATTCCGCTGGCGCGACCAGTTCAACCTCAGCCTCGATCCCGAAACGGCCGAGCAGTACCACGACCAGACCCTGCCCGCCGAAGGCGCGAAGACCGCGCATTTCTGCAGCATGTGCGGCCCCAAGTTCTGCAGCATGAAGATCACGCAGGAAGTGCGCGATTTCGCGGCCAGGCAGAACCAGCCCTCTGACGCCTTCATCGCGGCGGAGGATGCCGAGAAAGGCATGCTGGAAATGAGCAAGGTGTTCAAGGAAACGGGGAGCGAGCTTTACATGGGCGCCGGCGGGCGCGAACATGATTGAGGGATGAGGGGGAGGCGGAGGTGCTCCGTCCCCCCGTCCATGCCCGCCGCCCATCAACCCGGCAAGGTTGCCGTCTGGCGCAAAGCTTCGCCAAGCGCGAGCGCGGTTGACGTGGCAAGGTTCATCGAGCGGACCTGCGGCCGCATCGGAATGCGCAGCCGTGCGTGGCAGGCATCGGATATGGCGGCGGGCACGCCCGTGCTTTCCTTTCCGAAGAGCAGGACATCGTCGGCCATGAAGCTGAAATCATAAGCCGATTGGCGGCTCTTCGTGGTGAACAGCACCAGCCTTCGCGAACCGATAGCGGCCCTGAACGCGTCGAAGCCGGCATGACGGGCAACGGTCACATGATCGATATAGTCCATGGCGGTCCGGCGTACCCTTCGATCATCCCATTCGAACCCCATGGGCTCGATGAGGTCCACGGGCACCCCCAGGCACGCGCCGAGGCGGAGGACGGCGCCGACGTTTCCGGCAATTTCCGGTTCGAAAAGAGCAATGCGCATTCAGGCTCAATGTCGCTGGCGAACGGACCATGCAAGCCTGCGGTGCGATCCTGCGCCGCAGGCCTTCGTTTCGCGCATGCCGCGGCATTGTCATCAACGGGATATCTGGCGCGCTTCGCCATGGAACGCCCTGGCGTGACCAGCATGGCCAGGCCGTCGCGCCATGCCGAAAGGCCACCCCACCCGGGAATTTCTTCGCTTTTCCAGATCCCGGGAATGGGTTAGCCTCCGCCCGGACAACATGAGGAGGGGGATATGCGGCAGTTAGCAGCAGAGTTTTTCGGCACCTTTTGGTTGGTTTTCGGCGGTTGCGGTTCGGCGGTTCTCGCCGCCGCCTTTCCCGAACTGGGCATCGGCTTCGTGGGCGTTTCGCTCGCATTCGGCCTGACCGTTCTGACGATGGCATATGCCGTTGGCGGGATATCGGGCGGGCATTTCAACCCGGCGGTGTCCCTCGGCCTGGCTTTGGCCAACCGCTTCGCATGGAAGGACCTGGTGCCCTATTGGATCGCACAGGTCGTGGGCGCGATCGCTGCGGCGGGCGTCCTGTATTGCATCGCGTCGGGCAAGGCCGGGTTCGAGCCTGGAGGCTTTGCGTCGAACGGATATGGCGCGCTTTCGCCGGGGGGCTATTCCTTGCAGGCGGCGGCGTTGATCGAAGTGGTTCTGACGGCCGGCTTCCTGATCATCATCCTTGGCTCCACATCGCGGACCGCGCCTGCCGGGTTCGCTCCGCTGGCCATCGGTCTGGCGCTGACATTGATCCACCTGATCTCGATTCCGGTGACCAATACCTCGGTCAATCCGGCCCGGTCGGCGGGCGTCGCCCTGTTCGCCAGCACGGGTGCGCTTTCGCAGCTCTGGCTGTTCTGGGTGGCGCCACTTGTCGGTGCGGTGCTGGGCGGCGGCATCTGGCGCTTCATTCTCAGCCCGGGTGAAACCCCGGCCAATATCGGACAGAAGACCGACGACTGATCGAGGCTTCCGAAGGGGGCGGGGCCACCTGTCCCGCTGCTGGTGGCAGTGGCGCCCCCCTTCGGCATCATATCGTTTGCAATTGCGGCGTCTGACAGGCGTACGGTGCTTGCCCCTTCGTTATCCTGAGCTTGTTTGTGCCTGCGCACGCCTTCGGCTCCAAGGTTCATCTGGCGACTGTCGGCCGGCCGGTGGTAAGCCTGGGTGCCTTCGCCATGCGCGCGCGCCTGATTTCCCACTCATGCGCAGGCTTGCTTGCGTGCTCCGTTTCCCCTGCTAATCTTCGGTGAGATCTTTCGTTCGGGGGAGGGAAGATGAGAGCTATCCGTCTGTTTCTGTTGCTTGCCCTGCTGGTGCCCACGGCGGCTCATGCGGAATGGCGCGAGGCGTCCAGCGCCAATTTCGTCGTCTATGCGGACGACAGCGAGAAGAACGTCCGCCGCTTTTCCGAGCAGCTTGAACTGTATCATTCGGCCATGGAGGTGCTGACCGGCAACGAATTGCCCGTGCCCAGCCCGTCCAGCCGGTTGACGGTGTTCGTGGTGAAGAACGAACGGGAAGTGCGGCGGCTGCTGGGCGATGGTTCGCGTTACGTCGCGGGGTATTACAGCCCGCGTGCCGCAGGGTCGATCGCGGTGGTGCCGCGCGTTCAGGCAGCCGGGCGGGGCCAGCCGGATATGGCTATGATCGTGCTGCTGCACGAATATGCGCATCATTTCATGATCTCCAGCAGCACCATGGCGATGCCGCGCTGGCTGAGCGAAGGGGGTGCGGAATTCTTCGCTTCGGCGGAGTTCCCCTCGGCCGGGGGGATATCGCTGGGCATGCCGGCCCGCCACCGTGTGGGGGAATTGCTCTATGCCCGGGAAGTGAAGGCAAAGGACCTGCTCGATCCGCGCGCTTACAGCGATGGCGGGCGCAAGGGTTTCGATTCATTCTATGGCCGCAGCTGGCTGCTTTACCATTACCTGACCTTCGATGAAGGGCGACGGGGCCAGATGCAGGCCTATCTGCGCCTGCTGGCATCGGGCAAGGGCGGGTTGGAAGCCGCGACGGAGGCCTTCGGAGACTTCAGCAGGCTGGATCGCGAACTGGACCGCTATCTGCAAAAGCGGATGTATGCCTTCACCTTCAAGCCGGGGCAGCTGGATACCGGCACGATCTCGGTCCGCGAGCTGGATGCGGCGGAAACGGCGGTGATGCCGCTGGTGATCCGTTCGCGCAATGGCGTGAACAGCGAACAGGCGGCCGAACTGGTGGCGGAAGTGCGGCAGGTGGCGGAGATGTTCCCCGACAGTCCCGCGGTGCTGGCTGCCCTGGCGGAAGCCGAATTCGATGCGGGCGAGAATGGCCGCGCGATAGAGGCGGCCGACAAGGCGCTGGCACTGGATGGCAAGCGGCTCAATGCCTATGTGCAGAAGGGTTACGCCCTGTTCCGTCAGGCGAATGAAGCGGATGACCTGACGGCGGCCTACAACTCGGCCATGGCGCCGTTCACGGCGCTCAACAGGATCGAGAACGATCATCCGCTGCCGCTGATCTACTATTATCGCAGCTTTGCCGATCGGGGGGAACATCCTGCGGACCTGGCCGTGCAAGGGCTTGAACGGGCGGTGCAGCTCGCTCCCTTCGATCGGGGGCTGCGCTATGATCTGGCGGTTTATCACCTCAACGCCGACAACTTTGTGGAAGCCCGGTATTATCTGCTGCCGATTGCCTACGATCCCCATGGCGGCAGGGCGTCGGATGGTGCCCGGCGGGTTGTGGAACGGATCGATGCGGGCATCGAGGGCGCAGGTGCGGGGCGCGAGTTGCTGACGCTGCTGTCCTCTGCCCAAGATCGCGATGATGACGAGGATGTCGAAGACCTGCCTGCGGAACCGGAATGAGCGCGGTTGAGAGATAGCGCGGCGCGGTGCGGAGATGCCGGGCGGATATCCGTCAGGCGCCTTGCCGCCTGCGCGCGGCGCGGCGCTGGAGCAGGGTGAGAGGGTTCAGCACACGCTGCCGGAAATCTTCCTCTTCGCTCTCGGCGGGTTTCGCGCGGTTATTGTCCATCCGCTTCCACACCTTCTCGTGGAAGTAGAACGCCACCGCGTTGATGCAGGGTTCGATCAGCGCGATCCCGCCTGCCAGCACCAGCGACCCGGTCAGCAGGTAAGCGACCGTGAAACCCACGGTGAGATGGATGGTCAGGTAGCTCAGCGTCTTGGCCAGGTCGCGCGGCATGCTTGCCTCCAGATTGCTCCGATCCCCGCAGGGATGAGTGCATCTATTGCTAATGAATCCTAATAGCAAATCAACACTGTATCCCGGGCAGAACATTTTGCGCCCGGTGGCGCCAGTGCGGCAGGCGGGGGATCGAACCAAGGCGGGAGTGGTTCTTCGCAGGACATGTGTTCGATAATGGAGCGGGACAAATGGAAAGGCAGGCGATGGGCCAGCAGATGATAGGCGGGCAGATGATGGGCAGGTCGAGCGGGGCGGTGGGGATGAAACGGCTGGGCGGACTGATGGCGCTTGCCCTTCCCGCATTGCTTGCCGCGTGTGGTGGAGACGGTGCGCCCGATCAGGCAGCGGCGCCGACCGATGCCGGAACACCTGTGCCGGCCCCCACCACCGCCGCTGCGACTACTCCGGGCCTCGCGATTGAAGGGGAAGGGTTGCGCCTGTTCGATGCCGCCAGCGGATCGGCCCGCCCGTTGCCTTTCGGCACCGACTGGAAGCAGGTGAAGACAGCACTGGCCTTTCGCGGCGACGCGCGCCGGGGCGTGATGGAAGAATGCGGCGCTGGCCCGCTCGACTACGTGAAATGGGGGGATTCGCTCACCCTCTACGGCCAGGACGGCAAGTTCGTGGGCTGGTTCGTGGACAGCGATGCGAAGGGCAAGGTTTCCACCGCCTCGGGCATCGGTCCGGGCAGCACCCGTTCCGAACTGGAAAATACCTACACGGTGGAGGTTTACGAAAGCACGCTCGGCACCGAATTTGCGGCGGGCGATCTGGCTGGCCTGTTCGCGAATACCAGTGCGGATGCTCCCATCACCGCGTTGTGGGCCGGCACGAGCTGCAATTTCCGTTGACGCTTTCCGGCTGTTCCCGGACATCGTTGATCGCGGGCGGGGTTTACCCGGCCATGCCCGCCCGATAGCTTGCGCCTGCAAATCTCAGCAAAGGGGATGATCATGCGGATTGCCGATATGCGGAAACCTGTCCTTGGCCTGGTGCTCGGTGGCGCGATGCTGGCGCTCGCCGCATGTGGCGGGGCGGCGGATGGCGAGGCTGGTGCTGACCCCGATGCCGCGCAGGAAGCGGCGGCTGCCGATGGTTCAGGGTCCGATGGTTCCGCGACAGCCCCCGATGTGTCGACCGGGGCTTCCTCCACCGAAGCTGCCGCTGCGGCCGCCCCCACCCCGGCCCCGGCGGCAGGCGCCACGGACCTGACCGCCTATATCGAGAAGTTCCCGTTCGACAAGGTGAACGGCGTGACCTGGACCGAAAACCCCACGGTGCTCGCCGCCCTGCGCAAGACGGTGACCGATGCCGGCGTGCGCGAGGCCATCCTTGAAACGCCCGGCCCATCCGCTCCCATCGAACTGATCGACGGCAAGGTATCGGCATGGGCCTGCGAACAGCACAGTTGCAACGTTCACCAGTGGCTGGTGATGGTCGACCCGAAGAGCGGCGCGGCCGACGTGTGTTACTATAACGAACAGAAGGCCCGCACCGCGCGCTGGTTCCTGGCCAACGGGAAAACGGAAATCCGCCCGGGCAATTGCCAGCTCGACTAGGAGATGAAACCGTGATGCGCCTTGCCGCGACTGCCCTGATGCTGGCCCCGCTCGCTGCCTGCTCCGGCTCGCCCAACAACAGCGGCAATCTGCCGGGCGATGCGGATTCCAACCAGCCCTTCTCGGCGATCGAGCCGGGCGACACGCTGCGCTTTGTCGGCACGGAGCCCTTCTGGGGCGGCGAGGCGACCGGAACGACGCTGCTCTACACCACGGTGGACGATGCCGCGGGGCAGACGATTACCGTGCAGCGCTTTGCCGGCCGTGGCGGCATCTCGCTGAGCGGAGAGCTTGGCGGTCAGCCCTTCGACATGGCGGTGGCCCAGGCCCCGTGCAGCGATGGCATGTCGGATCGCACCTATCCCTTCACCGTCACGCTGAAAGTGAAGGGCGAGTTGCGCAACGGCTGCGCCTGGTCGGGCAAGAATCCCTATGACGGGCCGGAAAACCCCTGAGGATCTGAGGGACGGGGCGCAGATCAGCGCTTCTTCACGAACTCCGCGCGTAGCACCAGGCCCTTGATCCCGTCATGGCGGCAGTCGATTTCCTGCGCGTCGCCGGTCAGGCGGATCGACTTGATCAGCGTTCCGCGCTTCAGCGTCTGTCCGGCGCCCTTGACCTCCAGATCCTTGATCAGGGTCACCTGGTCGCCGTCCTGCAGCAGGTTGCCCACCGCATCGCGCACTTCCACCGCGCCCGCTGCCGCCTGCCTGGCCGCGAGTTCGGAAGCCGGCATCCATTCGCCGCTTTCCTCGTCATAGACATAGTCTTCATCGGTGGCTTCGGTCATCGCAGGCTCCGTCAAAGGCAGGCATCACGCATGGCGGCACAAGCGGGGTGTGTCCAGCCCGAGGGATCATTTCGAAAATTCAACCGTCTCACTGAATGGCCGCAGGCGCTGGCCACGGGATCGCAGCGGGTATAAATCGTCCGCCATGGCGAAGGAAGTGCCCCGCCGCGCTGGAGATGCTTGATGATGCTGCGCCGTTCCGCCGCCCTTGCCGGGGCCATTTGCGCTTTGCTGGGGGCGGGGCCGGCTTATGCGCAGGTCGAATGGGGCGCGGCGCAGTCGGCGTTCGAGGATGGGCTGGGCAGCGGTGTCTCGGCGCAGACGGATGGCGAATATGCGCTGTGCGCGGCGTTCTGGTCGGTCTGGACCGATGCGTTGCAGGCGGGCGGGCTGGCGTCGGCCCTGCCGGAATCGATGGACGACCGGCTGGCTTCCGCTGCGGCGGGCACGCTGACGCTCGACTGGCTGGCGATCGTGGAGGCACGGCAACTGGAGCCGGCATTCACGACGGAGATGGAAAGCGCGGGCGGCGTGCTTGGCAAGGTACTCGCCAAGGATCTCTCCGCGACGATCGATTTCTTCGAAGTGCTGGGCGTCTGCGTGAAGCTGCCCGAGGCGGAATGAGCTGGAAGGGACGCCGCGCATGATCCAGCCCAGCCTGTTCATCCCCCATGGCGGCGGGCCATGTTTCTTCATGCCCGATCCCGACGGGACGTGGACGAAGATGGAGGCCTATCTCCGCTCCATCGCGGAGAGCCTGCCGGAAACGCCGCGTGCGATCCTGATCGTGTCGGGCCATTGGGAAGAACGCGGCTTCGCCTTCACCGGGGTCGATGCGCCGGAACTGCTGTTCGACTATTACGGTTTCCCGCCCCACACCTATGAGCTGGCATGGCCTGCGCCGGGTGCTCCGTGGCTGGCTGCGCGCGGGGTGGAATTGCTGCAGGCCGCGGGGTTGCCATCGGGCATCCACCCTTCGCGCGGCTTCGATCATGGCGTGTTCGTGCCGATGAAGGTGGCCTTCCCCGACGCGGAAATTCCCTGCGTCCAGATGTCGCTGTTCGCGGGGCTCGACCCGGCGCTGCATATCGCGGCGGGCAGGGCGCTGGCCCCCTTGCGCGACGAAGGTGTGCTGATCATCGGATCGGGCATGAGCTTCCACAATCTGCGCGCCTATGGCGATCCGCGGGCGGAAGGGCCCTCGCTTGAGTTCGACAATTGGCTGGAAGCCGCCGCCACCGCACCGGCGGATCAGCGGGCGGAGCTGCTCGCCCGGTGGGACACGGCGCCCTATGCCCGCCTCTGCCACCCGCGCGAGGAACACCTGATCCCGCTGATGGTGGCGGCCGGTGCTTCTGGCGCGGCTGGCGTGCGGGATTATGGCGAGGTCGTGCTGGCCGGTGCGGTTTCCGCCTTCCGCTTCGCCTGACGGCCGCTCAGGCGGCGGGCGGTTCTTCCGTCCATTCCCACGAGCCCGGGTGCAAAGCGATGGGGATCGGCGGCTCCACCACCTGCCATCCCAGCGCGGCGATCACGTCATTGCTTTCCCTGGCCGCGCGCCCTTCCGCCAGTGACCAGGTGATATGCCATGTGGATCCGTCGGGCCGGTCGGTCGTGCCGCCGATGGCCACCACCAGCGCCTGCACGCCTGCGCCATCATCCGCGTGGCCCACCACCGCGCAATCGCTGCCGTCGGGCATCCGCGCATCGCCGGTCCCCGGCTTGAAGGTGACGTGATGGGCAATCAGCCGGGCATAGCGGGGCGGAAAGTGCTCGATCAGCATCATGCGCTCGCCATCCGGCAGCAATAATCCGTCGATCCGGCGGGTAGCCATACAATTTCCTTTCAGGCGCACGCCTTTTTGGACAGGCGGGAATTGAGCCTGCTCAATGAACAATTGTCTCGAATCCGCCAGTCGGGCATAGGCCGGTTCGCATTGGAGTCGACCGGATGAAGGTCTAACGGCTCGACAAGGGAAGAGAATACCATGGCAACTATCGTTGGCGGCGTCGCCACATCGCATACCCCCACCATCGCGTTCGCGAAGGACGCGAACAAGTATGACGATCCGGTGTGGAAGCCGATCTTCGAAGGCTATGAGCCTGTGCAGGAATGGTTTCGCGAGAAGAAGCCCGATGTGCTGGTCTATATCTACAACGATCACATGACTTCGTTCTTCGACCACTACAGCCACTTTGCGCTGGGCGTGGGTGAAAAGTTCGAAGCCGCCGACGAAGGCGGTGGCCCGCGTGACATTCCCGGCATCCTGGGCGATCCCAAGTTTGCCGAACATGTGGCCAAGGTGATGGTCGCCAACGAATTCGACCTGTCCTATTTCCAGGGCAAGGGGCTGGATCACGGCGCCTTCTCGCCGCTTTCCGTGATGGTCGATCATGACCGGGAAAATGGCTGGGCGGTGAAGCTGCTGCCGATCGTGTGCGGCGTGCTGACCGTGCCGCTGCCTTCTGCCCGCCGCTTCTACAAGTTCGGCAAGTCGCTGCGCCAGGCTATCCTTTCCTATCCGGAGGATATCAAGGTGGCGATCGCCGGCACCGGCGGCCTTTCGCACCAGGTCCACGGCGAAGGCTGCGGCTTCAACAATCCCGAATGGGACCACAAGTTCATGGAAATGCTCGAAAAGGACCCCGAGGCCCTGCTCGACTACCCCATCGCCAAGCTGGCCGAACTGGGCGGCTGGGAAGGCGCCGAAGTGGTCATGTGGCTGATGATGCGCGGCGCGTTGTCGGAAGAGGTCGAGGTTACCCACAAGACCTATTTCCTGCCTTCCATGTGCCCCATCGCCACGATGATCTTCGAAGAACGGTCGAGCGAACAGCCCGAGGAAAGCGCCGAGGAAACGCTCGAGCGGATCGAGTGGGACTACAAGGGCGCGGAAAAGATGGAGGGAACCTATCCCTTCACGATCGAGCGGTCGGTCAAGGGCTTCCGCCTGAACCACTTCCTCCATTCACTGACCGATCCGGCCATCCGCAAGCAGTTCCGCGAGGACGAGGATGCGACGATGGTCGCGGCCGGGTTGAACGATGAAGAACGCCGCCTCGTGCGCGAACGCGACTGGATCGGCATGATCCATTACGGGGTGATCTTCTTCATGCTGGAAAAGCTCGGCGCCGTGACCGGGATCGGCAATATCGATATCTATGCGTCGATGAAGGGCCTCAGCGTTCCCGACTTCCAGAAGACCCGCAACGCCGCGATCAATTACGGCGTGGCCGGCAAGGAGAAGTAGGGGCGGCCCCTTCTCAGTTCTCCGTGTCACCGCGACGCGGCGTGCTCCCTGAACCAGTCGGCCAGCGCTTCCTCGGACAGCTCGCCGGCGGCGAGGGCGAGCACAGTGCGGATGGCGTCGTTCGGCTCGAAGGCGAGCTCGACCGCGTTGAGCTTCAGGAACAGGCGGGCGAGCACCCAGGCTGTCCGCTTGTTCCCGTCCGCGAAAGGATGGTTGCGGGCCACGCCGAAGGCGTAGGCCGCGCCCAGCACGCAAAGATCGTCTTCGCCATATGACCAGCGATTCATCGGGCGCGCCAAGGCGGATTCGAGCGCTCCGGCGTCGCGCACGCCGCTGGCGCCGCCGTGTTCGGCAAGTTGCCGGTCATGGATCGCAAGCGCGACGGAAGAATCGAGCCAAACCGGCTCGTTGCGACTGGACACCTACTTCGCAAGCACGCGCAGGATATCGCGATCCTCGCGCATGATCGCCTCCGCGGCTTGCATCCTGGCTTCGAAACCGGGATCGCTTGCGGTGAGCCGCATTCCATCCGGGGCTTCGCTCAGATAGAGAGTGTCTCCGATGGCTGCCCGCAACTGCGCGAGCACTTCCTTCGGCAGGACGATCCCGGCGGAATTGCCGATCTTGGTGATCTTGAGTGAAGTGTTCATACGCCTGTTATAACACAAAATGGGCGTTCGGCAATCCGCCAGTCAGGTCGCCACCTCGGCCGGCACCTTCACCTCTCCCTCTTCTTCTCCATCCCAGTAATGGATGCGTTTGGCCTCTACCTCGATCATGATCAGGCCGGGCGTATCCACGCCTTGCTTGAACCAGCGGCCAAGATTGTCGGTCCAGTGCCTGGCGAACAGCAGCTTGTCGCGGACCAGGCGGGCCTCGCCTTCGACATGGATGAACAGGCCCGGCGCCCCGATCAGCGCCTTGAGGCCCGCCTTGCCGTGATAGCTGAGGCCGACAGAGGAATCGCGGGCGACATCCTGCACCATTTGCGCGTCATCCTGGGTGAAGAACCAGCTGGTCCCTCCATATTCCACTTCGCGGTTGTTGCTCATCGGGCGGCCGGCGATGGAGCCGTCCTGCGCGCGGCTTACCAACATGCAGAAATCGATGTCCTTCATCGCTTCGGAAATGTCCTGCAGGGTCTTGGTCATGACTGTTGCTCCTGATGCGTCCACCAGACCAATCCCTGCGCGAGGCCCCTGTTCCACCCGGTCGATCAGTCGTGCGGGTGGCGTGACGGCCAGATATCCTCTCACCATCGGGAAGAGGAAGGGACCCGCCCGGCCTAACCATTTTCCTACATCGCCCTTGGCTGCCATATGGCGGAAATGGCGCATTTCACCCCTCATTCCGGATTGTCCCTCAGGCTCTGCGGCAGGCCGGGAAGGGGAACGGATTTTTCTCTCCAGAACTGTGTCACCCCCTGTAAGCCTTTCAGGATCGGGTGGACTTTCCTGAACGTCAGCCGCCGGGCGACCATTTCGGAGGGGCGAGGGTGAAGCCTGCGAACTCGAAGCCCGGCACCACGATGCACGACACCAGCGACCAGCCCGCGCGGCCCACCGGCGCAGGCTCCGCCGCTTGCCATTCGCCGGGCGCGACCACATGCTGAACCGCATGGCCCGCCAGCACATCCGATCCAAGCACCACGCTGCGCACCGGCCCGGCATCCGTGGCGGCGAGCGACAGGCGCAATGGATCGCCGGCATGGAACAGCCACGTCTCCGCCGCATCGACCTTGTGCCAGTGCGACCGTTCTCCCGCCTCCAGCAGGAAATGGATCGCGGTGCCGCCGGCCCGCTCGCCCTCCGCAGCAGGCGCGCGCCATGTCTCGCGATACCAGCCGCCTTCGGGATGCGGGGCCAGGCCCAACTGCTCGATGATCCGGTTCGCGTCGCTCATCCCGTCTGTATGCCCGCCACACTCCCCGCTGGCCAGAGCATCGCCCGCATGGCAGACAGGCGCGCATGACGATCCGCACAGGCATAGGCGGCTGGGTGTACGAGGATTGGCGCGGCGGCGCCTTCTATCCGGCTGGCCTGAAGCAGGCCGAAGAACTGCATTACGCATCGCGCCATGTCGCCGCGATAGAGATCAACGCCACCTTCTACAGCCGCCAGAAGCCTGAAAGCTTCGCCAAGTGGCGGGATGCCACGCCGGATGGCTTCGTCTTCGCGCTGAAGGGATCGCGCTTCGTCAGCAATCGCCGCAACCTTGCCGAAGCAGGGGAGGGCGTACGGAACTTCGTGGAGCAGGGCCTCGTCGAACTGGGCGGGAAACTCGGCCCGATCTTCTGGCAACTCGCCAAGACCAAGAGGTTCGACGCGGACGAGATCGCGGCCTTCCTCGCGCTCCTGCCCGCCGCCCACGAAGGGATCGCGCTGCGTCATGCGATCGAGGCGGGGCATGAAAGCTTCGCCTGCGCCGACTTCGTGGATCTGGCACGCAAGGCGGGGGTGGCCATCGTCTGGTCGGAGGAGGATGGTCGCCCGGCCATTGCCGACCGCACGGCCGATTTCGCCTATTGCCGGATGCAACGGATGGAGCGCGCTTGCGCCACCGGTTATCCGCCGACCGAGCTTGACCGGATCGCCACCATGCTGCGTGCCTGGGATGCGGGTGAAGCGCCGGGCGACATGCCCTATGCGGGCAAAGCTTCGGATAGCGAAGGCAAGGGCGGCGATGTGTTCGCTTTCCTCATCAACGGCGCGAAGGAACGCGCACCCGCCGCCGCGATGGCGCTGGCGGAACGGATTGGAGATACAGCATGAAACTCGCCCCGCTCGCTCTCCTCCTCTCGGTTGCACTCGCCGCTCCGCTGGCGGCACAGGCGCCCGAACAGGTCGCCGCGGCCGCGCTCAAGGCAGCGCCGGTGTGGGATGGGCACAATGACATCCCCATCCAGATCCGGGGCCGCTACGGCAACGTCCTTGGCGATTTCGACTTCCACGATACCAGCGAGGCACGCCCTTATGCGCCGGGCGACACTACGCCGATGCACACGGACTTGCCGCGCCTGCGCGAAGGCAAGGTGGGGGCGCAGTTCTGGTCGGTCTATGTCACGGCGGCGCTGACGGAGCCGGAAGCCGTGCAGGCAACGATCGAGCAGATCGACGTAACCAAGCGGTTGATCGCCGCCTATCCCGATGATCTGGTGCTGGCGCTGAACTCCGCCGATGTCGAGAAGGCGCTGAAGCAGGGCAGGATCGCATCGCTGCTGGGCATGGAAGGCGGCCATTCGATTGGCTCAAGCCTGGGTGTGCTGCGCCAGATGTACGATCTGGGTGCGCGCTATCTCACGCTCACCCACTCGAAGAACACGCCCTGGGCCGACAGCGCGACGGACGATCCCGAACATGGCGGGCTGACGGATTTCGGCAAGGATCTGGTGCGCGAGATGCAGCGAATGGGAATGCTGGTCGATCTCAGCCACGTGAGCGAGGAGACGATGCTGGATGCGCTGGATGTGGCGCGCGCGCCGGTCATCTTCAGCCATTCGGGCGCGCGCGCGGTCAACGGCCATGCGCGCAACGTGCCGGACAATGTGCTCGCCCGTGTGAAGGCGAATGGCGGTATCGTGATGGTCGTCGGCCTGCCCGGCTTCCTCAGCGAAGAGCGGCGCCAATGGTTCGCCCGGCGCGAGGCGGAGCAGGCTTCGCTCAAGTCGCTCTGGCAAGGCCAGCCGGCCGCGGTGAAGGCTGCGCTCGAGCAATGGGAAGCCGAGAACCCCGAACCAAAGGCAACGGTCGCCACCATGGCGGACCATGTCGATCACATTCGGCAGGTTGCCGGGGTCGATCATATCGGGATCGGCGGAGATTACGATGGAATGGATTCCGGCCCCGTGGGGATGGAGGATGTGCGCGGATACCCGGCGCTGTTCGTGGAACTGGCGCGGCGCGGCTATTCGCAGGGCGATCTGGAAAAGATATCGAACCGCAACATGATGCGAGTGCTGAAAGCGGCGGAAGCCTATGCTCTCGCCCATCGCGCCGATCCCCCGATCGAAAGCCCCCTGCCGGAATGACGATGTCGGCATGATCCGGCGGGAGCGATCGAGGGGCGACGGAATTACGTCTTTTCCGGCAATTTCTTGCGCTTGGTCGATGCCAGGTCCTCAAGCTGCTTCTCGCTCATGCTGTCATACATGTCGCGGGAAGCACCCTTGAGGTCGCCTTTCTGTGCATCTCCCCGCTTTGCGGAAAGAGCGGCGCCAGCGGCCTTCTGCTGACTCTTGGATTTTGCCGGCATGTCGGTTCTTCCCTCAATCAGCTACGAACGCGCCGGTGATCCAGATGATCGACAGCGCCACGATAGCCAGCAAAGTGCTGAAAAACAGGACGTAACGCACGATATGCGGCGTCGATCCGGCCCGCGCCTCGTCCGTGTCCAGATGAACTTCGTCGCCTTGGCGTTCCATTTGCAGCCTCCATGGTTGCGAAGCCCCCTTGCGGGGCGACACAATACCTACGGACGAGGCTGGCGACGGTTCCGGCGCGCGCGCCGAAGCGCGGGCGAAAGGCGCTTAGTCGCGGAGCAATTCGTTGATGCCCGTCTTGCTGCGGGTTTGCGCATCCACCGTCTTCACGATCACCGCGCAATAGAGCGACGGACCGGGCGTGCCGTCGGACAGGGGCTTGCCGGGCAGGGCGCCGGGCACCACCACGCTGTAGGGCGGAACCTTGCCCATGTGCACTTCGCCGGTCGCACGATCGACGATCTTGGTGGAGGCGCCCAGATAAACACCCATCGAAAGGACGGCGCCTTCGCCCACGACGACGCCTTCGGCCACTTCGCTGCGGGCGCCGATGAAGCAGTTGTCTTCAATGATCACGGGGCCGGCCTGCAGCGGTTCAAGCACGCCGCCAATCCCGGCGCCGCCGGAAATGTGCACGTTCTTGCCGATCTGGGCGCAGCTGCCCACGGTGGCCCAGGTGTCGACCATCGTGCCTTCATCGACATAGGCGCCGATATTCACGAAACTGGGCATCAGCACCACGCCACGGCCAATGAAGCTGCCGCGGCGGGCAACCGCACCGGGGACCACGCGGAAGCCTGCGTCGCGAAAACGGTTTTCGCCCCAGCCCGCGAACTTGGAAGGCACCTTGTCGAACGCCGGAGCGCCGGCCGCGCCGCCATCGACCACGGAATTGTCGTTCAGGCGGAAGGACAGGAGCACCGCCTTCTTCAGCCACTGGTTCACGGTCCAGCCACCTGCGCCATCGCGTTCTGCCACGCGAACCTTGCCGGCATCGAGCAGTTCGAGCGCCGCATCCACCACTTCGCGCACGTCGGCGCTGGCGGGGGTCACGGTGTCGCGCACGTCCCAGGCGGCTTCGATTGCGGTTTCGAGTTCGGCTGACATGTACGGCTCCCTCTGCGGATTTCGATATCGACCGGTCTTCCGGATCGGGCGTGCGCCTAACCGCTCGATTGCGTGGGAGCAAGGCGCATTGCGCGATGACCGGTCCCCATCCGCCATACAGAAGCCTTCGTTGAAGACCGGAAGCGGGTATTTACTCCATCTTTACCCTGGTAATGAGACTGTGCCGTGATCGGAATATCCAATAAATTTACAGGGGTGAGTATGTCGTTCAGGCGCTTTCGTGGTTCTGTCGCGATGGGCTCCGCCCTTGCGGCCCTGACGTTGCTGACGGCTTGCGGCGGCGGAGGCGTGAACAGCACGCCATCGCCAACCCCCACGCCACCTGCTCCTACGCCGACACCTCCCGCGCCGGCCCCTACGCCAGCGCCGACTCCTGCACCCACGCCGACACCAACCCCCACGCCCACCCCCACGCCGGGTACAACGCTGTCGTTCCAGCTTCCGCCGCTTCCGACGGACACGATCTCGTATAACGATAACGAATTCCGCAACTCGGGCGGGCCGCGCATGCATGGCGCGCCCACGGCATGGGTGGCGGGCAATACCGGATCGGGCGAGACGATCGCCATCATCGACACCGGTATCTTCGCGCAGGAATCGGAGTTCGCCGGCCGCATTTCATCCAGTTCCACCGGCATAAACGGCAATAACAGCCATGTCGGGACCGACGATCACGGAACCTTCGTCGCGCTGGTCGCGGCTGCGGCGAACAACGGCGCCGGCACGGTCGGCATCGCCTACAATGCGAACATCATGGCCATTCGCGCCGACGATCCGGGCAGTTGCGCTGGTGCCGAAGGCTGTTCGTTCAGTGATATTGCCGCGGGCATAGACTGGGCGGTCAATAACGGCGCGACGGTGGTCAACATCTCGCTCGGCGGCGAAAGGGCCAGCGCTTCGGAGAAACAGGCGGTCCTGCGTGCAGCGAATGCAGGGGTGGTGGTGGTCGTTTCCGCCGGTAACGACGGAGGCGCCAATCCCGACAGTTTCGGCCGTGAAATGGCGCTCGCAGGGGGCGGCAACGTCATCATCGTCGGCTCCGTCGGCAGTTCCGGCGGGATTTCCAGCTTCAGCAACCGGGCCGGCAACGGCGCGAACTATTACATCGCTGCGCTGGGCAGTGGCATCCGGGTGACGCTGGGCGGCGCAAGCTACGGCATAAGCGGAACCAGCTTCTCCGCCCCGCAAGTGTCCGGCGCGGTTGCCCTGCTCGCGCAGGCATTCCCCAATCTGACGGCGCCGCAGCTCGTCGAACTGCTCCTGACCAGTGCGCAGGACGTGGGGGTTCCCGGGGTCGACAACATCTATGGCCATGGCGTGCTGGATATCTACAACGCGTTCCAGCCCAAGGGGGCGACGACGTTGGCGGGCCATTCCGCCTCGGTCATTCCTTTGGGCGATACCAGCGCGGTTGGATCGCCGGCGATGGGGGATGCGCTCGTTGCACAGTCGCTTTCGGCCATCGTGCTCGACAAGTATCAGCGCGCCTACGAATACGACCTTGGCTACACGATGCGCGGTTCCACCGTGTCGACCCGCCTGTTGGATGCAGTCGGGCCGCAGACCCGCTTCGTTTCGGCGGCCGGCGAGCAGGCCTCCATGGCCTTCACCATCGATGCGTCCGCGCAGGCGGCGGGACTGGGCGCCGCGGCGCGGATGCGCCTGACGCAGGAAGATGCGGATGCGGCCCGCGTGCTCGCCGCGCGGGTTGCCCTGAATGTCTCGCCCGGCACGAAGCTGGGCTTCGCCTATGCCGAAAGTGCCGACGGGCTGGTGATGCAACTGCAGGGCCAGCAGCGCCCGGCCTTCCTCGTTGCCCGTTCGGCAACCGGGGATGACGGCATCTTCCGCCGCACCGACATGGCGCTGGCCATGCGTCACCAGATGGGCCGCTGGGGCCTGACGATCAGCGGCGAATCCGGCGAGACGGTCACCGGGAACTCGCTGCGTATCGCGGAAGACCCCTTCACGCAGCGTAAGCGCGATCAGGTGCAGAGCATGGGCGTCGGGTTCGACCGGCGTTTCGGCGGTATCGAAGCCGTGCTGGGCCTCAGCTGGATGAGCGAGGAACGCACCGTGCTTGGCGCGCGCTTCCACGATGCATTCGGCGGCGGCGGCGCGAACACGATGTTCGTGGATGCCAGCGCGGGCATGGACCTTGCTGCTGGCTGGCGGGTCTATGGCACCATGCGCAACGGCTGGACTTTTGCCGATCGCAGCAGCGTTATCTCGAGCGGTTCCGTGATCTACAGCAATGGCTGGTCGATCGATTTCGAACGCCAGGGCGTGTTCGGCGCCACGGACCGGCTGGGCCTGCGCATCGCGCAGCCGCTGCGGGTGGCGGGCGGCGGGCTGAACCTGAACCTGCCTGTCTCGTATGACTATGACACGCTCACTGCCGGATACCGGGTGCTGCCGCTGTCGCTTTCGCCCGCCGGGCGCGAGTTGATGGGCGAACTGGCCTGGCATGGCCGGCTGTGGGGAGGCGGTGCGTCCGCCGGCCTGTTCTATCGCCGCGATCCGGGTCATTATGCCGACATGCCCGACGATGCCGGCCTGGCTGTGCGCTGGTCGGGCGGATTCTGACCGGGCGCATTCCCACCTGCCTTCCCGGGCGATAGGATCGCACCAGAAGCGGGAAGGAACGGGATGATGGATACAGGCAACCTGTTCGGTCTGGATGGCCGCGTTGCGCTGATCACCGGCGGTTCGCGCGGGATCGGGCGCATGATCGTGGAAGGTTTCCTGGCGGCGGGTTGCGGCAGGATCTACATCACCGCACGCAAGGCTGATGATCTGAAACGCACGGCGGACGGGTTGGGCGACCGCGTGGTGGCCTTGCCCGGAGACCTTTCGACCATGGCCGGTATCGAAGCGCTGGCGGCGGAGATCGGCGCGCGGGAGGACCGGCTGGACATTCTGGTAAACAATGCCGGTGCCGCCTGGGGCGCGGATTTCGAAGCCTTCCCGGAAAGCGGATGGGACAAGGTGATGGACCTCAACCTGAAGGCGCCGTTCTTCCTGACCCAGCGCCTGCACGGACTGTTGAAGGCCGCGGCGGGCGGGGCGCGACCGGCCAAGGTGATCAACATCGCCTCGGTCGACGGGTTGCGGGTGAACCCGTGGGAAACCTATTCCTATCAGGCATCCAAGGCCGGACTGGTTCATCTGACCCGGCGCATGGCTGCACGGCTGATCGCGGATCGCATCGTCGTCAGCGCCATCGCGCCCGGCGCGTTCCCCAGTTCGATGAACAAGGCAGCGCGCGATGCCGCCGATATGGTGGCCAAGGCCATCCCCGCGCGCCGGGTGGGCGAGCCGGAGGACATTGCGGGGGCCGCGATCTTCCTGGCTTCGTGGGCGGGCGACTATGTCGTGGGGTCGACGCTGCCGGTGGATGGCGGGATCGTGGATGCCAATCCGGGGCTGGGCTTCGGAGGGGATTGAGGCATCGGCGTCGCGGAGGGGCTTACACGAAACCCCATCTAAAGTGGTTTTGTGTTCCGGGCGACGCGGGAGCGGAACCAGAACCGTAAATTTGTAATAATATTGATAAAAATCAGTATAATAAATGCCATTCAGGGTGTGGGTTCGGCCTGTGCAAATGCCGCGATGGCACATGTTTTGGGCGTAACCCGCGTAACCTTCCAAACCTGTGTGACCTTCCGAAAATCCCTCCAGCCTCACTGGCTTGCCTGTTTTCGCAGATCGGGGTGCTGCGTGATCCATCCATCAGGATAGATCAGACTTCGGCCAAGTAGGAAAATGGAATGGGGTTGGTTGGCGCCGGCGTGGTTGCCGGAACCTCCAGCCGCAGCAATGGGGTTCCCGACGCCTGACCGCGTGGGCAACTCCAGTTATGGACGATTGTTCGGTTTCGGGTGCTACAGCTCTGCCGCTAGATGTCGTGAAGGTTGTGGGAAGCGGACGTTAAGCCGATCCGGCGACGAGGCCCGTTTCGCATTGAGCAAATCCCGGCCATTGGAGCACAGCTAAGGCGAATCCGGCCATGAAGGATGCTGCCGGAAGGAGCTCACCACGTGACCAATTGATAGCGGGGAATAGACCGGTCATGTAAAACTCAAAAAGGTATATGCTGGCGCCGGTCCCAACCAAGCACCCTAGAGTCAGCACCGGCGCTCGCCGCCAACCCGTGATCGATAGCAGACGGACCAGACCTGTGCCCGCGAAAGCAATGGGAATTGTTGTTGCGCCTACGACACAGAGCCACAACAGAAAATCCCAGCTAAATGCCAGAAAGTACATGTTCCAAAGCGCATAAATCAGCGCGCCCGTCACGGCTGCCAAAGCTGTTTGAGCTAGGGCCGTAGCTCCCCAATATCCGCAACTCGTCATCGCCGGCTCCCCTCGTGTCCTTGCAGTATCACCCCAAAAACGAACGTCGGCAATCTTGTCGTCTCCGGACAAGCGCGTTCGGCGGTTTGGTTGTGGAAGCTGGACGCTAAGGGGCCTTCACGGTCAGCAGCTCAGCAAGCGGGCGAAAATCTATTGCTCTTGTCCATTGTCGACCGACGCATATCAGCGCTTGCCGGTCTGCCGCAGTCTGTTTGTTCACGTCCTTGATGGAAACGATCTCGAAAGTTTGGCTATCAACAACGACAATCGAAATCAGGCCCTCCGCCCCGCATTTTCTTAGAATGCTCTGAGCGTCTGCCGCCACCTGTTCACGAGTTGGAGGAAGCCGGGTTGCCGTGAGGAAAAGCAGGAAGACCAAGGCAAGTATCGGCTTGATAGCTGTGACCTCCGAACATATGAAGCCGCATTAGCCTAGCAGGAGATCGGACGTCAGCAATGTTGTCGCTTCCAGAACGGCAGGTTTCCAGCAGGAATGATCGTTGGCGGCCATACACAATGCGCATTCGCATTCGTCGACGCGGCAGCTAGCCTTCCCGCATCAGCGTGCGCACGAAGTCGATCAGCCCGGTCTGGCGCGCGCGGCGCAGGCGTTCTGCCTGCAGGATGGTCCGCACATGGGCGAAGCAGGCATCGATATCGTCATTCACGACGACATAGTCATATCCGTCCCAATGGCTGATTTCCGCGCGGGCGCGGGCCATCCGGTCGGAGATCACTTCGTCACTGTCCGTTCCACGCCCGCGCAGGCGCTGTTCCAGCGCCTCGATGCTGGGGGGCAGGAGAAACACGGAGACGACATCCGTCCCTGCGCGCTGCGAAAGCTGCTGGGCGCCCTGCCAGTCTATGTCGAACAGGTAGTCCTCGCCCCGGGCGAGCCCGTCGGCGATCTGGGCGCGGGGCGTGCCGTAGCAATTGCCGAACACTTCCGCCCATTCGAGGAAAGCATCGTCCGCCACCATCGCATCGAAGCCGGGGCGATCGGTGAAGTGATAGTCTTTCCCGTCCACCTCGCCGGGCCGTATCGGGCGGGTGGTGGCCGAAACCGACATGGCCAGGTTGGCTTCCGCCGCCAGCAACATGCGCGAGATCGTGGTCTTCCCCGCGCCGGAGGGCGAGGAAAGGATGAACATCAGGCCCTTCCGGTCAGTGGGGCGTTCGGTGCGATCCTGGCTGGTGTTGCTGGCCATGCGCGCTGTTGGCGCAAGCTGCGGGCGGGATCAAGCCTGCTTGCGGCCTTGCCGCCTATTCGCCTGCGTCTTCCGCGTTTTCGCGCGCGCGGCGGTCCTTGCGCCGGTCATACAGCGCCTTGGCCAGCAATCCGCCGCCCACCAGCACCGTGCCGGGAAGCGAGCGCGTGGCCAGGCGGGTGATGACGATGGCGGCGGTGCGGCTTACCAGGCCACGCCCGGTTACGCTCCTGGTCACTTCCGCCAGATCGTATCCGGCCACCGGAAACCGCTTGGCAATCCGGCTGCCGACCATGCCAGCCCCCTTGCGCAGGGCGCGTGCCGCCAGGGTCTGCCCGCGTGCCTTCCTGCCCAGGGTGCCGGCCATCGCGGGTTACTTCTTGCGGCCGAAATCGATGGTCACGACATTCGATCCGTCTTCGCCCTCGGCAGCGGGGGCCTGGGCCTTGCCGATCAGGTCATCGGGCGAATCGTTTTCCGCATCCTCATGCGGTTCCGGCTCGGTCGCGCCGGTGGCCTGGAACTGCAGGCCGAAATCGACCGCCGGATCGACGAAGGCCGTGATCGCGGAGAAGGGAATGTCCAGCTTCGTGGGAATCTGGTTGAAGCTCAGCCCCACGGTGAAGCCCACTTCGTCCACCTTCAGGTCCCAGAACTTGTTCTGGAGCACGATAGTCATCTCGTCAGGAAAACGCTCGCGCAGGTGGGCGGGGATGGAAACGCCGGGGGCGTGCGTCTTGAAGGTGATGTAGAAGTGGTGAGTGCCGGGCAGGGTGCCGCCCGTTTCCTGCACTTCGCCCAGCACGCGGCCAACCACCGCGCGCAAGGCTTCCTGCACGATCTCGTCATATGGAATAAGGCTGTCGGGCGCATCGTCGCTCATGGGCGCATGAGTGGCGGGGCCTTGCCGCATGGTCAACCCCGTTTCGGCACACCCAAATGATTGATTCCCGCCATCACTGGCCTATAGGCGAGCCATGCGCACGGCCCGGATAGAGCGGAACACCAAGGAAACCGAAATTCTCGTGGAGGTTAACCTCGACGGGACAGGGGCTTATGATGTCCACACGGGCATCGGCTTCCTCGATCACATGATCGAGCAGTTCAGCCGCCATTCGCTGATCGACGTGACCCTGAAGGTGCGCGGCGATCTGCATGTGGACCAGCATCACACCACGGAAGACAGCGCGTTAGCGCTGGGGCAGGCGATCGGCCAGGCCCTGGGCGACAAGGGCGGAATCGGCCGTTACGGCACGGCCTATTCGCCGATGGACGAAACGCTGGCCCGTGTGGCGCTGGATATTTCCGGCCGCCCTTATTTCGTGTGGAAGGCCGCCTTCACGCAGGAAAAGCTGGGCGAGCTGGATACCGAACTGGTCGAACACTGGTTCCATTCGATGTCGCAGTCGGTGGGAATCACGCTGCATATCGAACTTTTGTACGGCACCAACAATCACCACATCTGCGAAGCGATCTACAAGGGCTTTGCCCGCGCGATGCGCAGCGCGGTGGAGATCGACCCGCGCAAGGGCGGGGCGATTCCCTCGACCAAGGGGCAACTGGGTGGCTGAAGCAGACCATGGCTGAGGCATTGGCGCTGATCGATTACGGCGCCGGAAACCTCCATTCCGTCCGTAACGCGCTGGTCGCGGCCGGTGCGCGGCAGGTGGTGGTGACGGCGGACCCCAATCTGGTGCGGGGCGCGCAGCGCATCGTGCTGCCCGGGGTCGGCTCGTTCAAGGCCTGCGCCGAAGGGTTGAAGGCAATCCCCGGACTGGTCGAGGCGCTGCATGAGCGGGTGCTGGATGACGGCGTGCCCTTCCTGGGCATCTGCGTGGGGATGCAATTGCTCGCCACGCAGGGCGTCGAACATGGCGTGACGCCGGGGCTGGGCTGGATTCCCGGCGAAGTGCGCCTGATCGATCGCACCGATCCGGCGATCAAGGTGCCGCATATGGGCTGGAACGACGTGGTTCCTTCGCCGCATCACGATGGCGCGGAACTGATCGAGCCGGGCGAGGCCTATTTCCTCCATTCCTATCACTTCGCGGCCGCTGAAGGGCGCGACATCGCGGCGATGACCGACCATGGCGGCGGCCTGACCGCGGCGGTCGCGCGTGACAACATTATCGGCGTGCAGTTCCATCCGGAAAAGAGCCAGAATTACGGGCTGGAATTCCTCGCACGCTTCCTGGAGTGGAAACCTTGATCGTTTTTCCCGCAATCGACCTCAAGCAGGGGCAGGTCGTCCGCCTGGCCGAAGGCGATATGGACCGCGCCACCGTCTATGGTGACGATCCCGCCGCGCAGGCGCTGCTGTTCGCCGAAGCCGGGTCGGAGCATCTGCATGTGGTGGATCTGGACGGCTCGTTCGCGGGCCGGGCCGAGAATCGCGAGGCGGTCGAGGCGATCGTCGCGGCGTTCCCCGGCTATGTCCAGCTTGGCGGCGGTATCCGCACGCGCGAGGCGGTGGAGGGCTGGTTCGACCTGGGCGTTGCCCGCGTGGTGATGGGCACCGCCGCATTGAAGGACCCGCAATTCGTGAAGGACATGGCGCGCGAATTTCCCGGCGGCATCGTGGTGGCCGTGGATGCGCGTGACGGCATGGTCGCGACCGAGGGCTGGGCGGAAGTGTCGGACGTGTCGATCGTCGACATGGCGCGCCGCTTCGAGGATGCGGGCGTTGCCAGCCTGCTGTTCACCGACATCGGCCGCGACGGGATGCTCAAGGGTTGCAACATCGAAGCCACCGTCGATCTCGCCCGCCGCACCGACCTGCCGGTGATTGCCTCGGGCGGAGTGAAGGGGCTGGACGATATCCGCATGCTGGCGCTCCACGCCAATGACGGGATCGAGGGCGTCATCACCGGCCGCGCGCTGTATGACGGGCGGCTCGATCTGGCCGCTGCGTTGCAGATGGCTGCGCGGGGCTAGTGGTGGTGCTGATGTTGGCGCGCATCCTTCGACAGGCTCAGGATGGACGGAGCTGGGCAAAACACCCGCTTATCCTGAGCCTGTCGAAGGATGCGCGCTACAGTCAGGGGTATTCCGCATGACAGTCCGCATCCGCGTCATCCCCTGCCTCGACGTGCGCGATGGCCGCGTGGTGAAAGGCGTGAACTTCGTCGACCTGAAGGATGCCGGCGACCCGGTGGAGCAGGCGCGGGCATATGACGCGGCCGGGGCCGACGAACTGTGCTTCCTCGACATTTCCGCCAGCCATGAAGGGCGCGGCACGCTGCTGGATATCGTGCGGCGCACGGCCGAAGTGTGCTTCATGCCGCTGACCGTGGGCGGCGGGGTTCGATCGGTGGAAGATGCGCGCGCGCTGCTGCTGGCCGGGGCCGACAAGGTGGCGGTCAATTCCGCCGCCGTTTCCCGGCCCGAAGTGGTTGCCGATATCGCGCAGAAGATGGGCAGCCAATGCGTCGTCGCTTCGGTCGATGCGCGTTGGCAGGGCGATCATTGGGAGATCTTCACCCATGGCGGCCGCCGCGCGACCGGGATCGACGCGGTGGAGCATGCGATCCGCCTGGCCGAACTGGGCGCGGGCGAGTTGCTCGTCACCTCGATGGACGGGGACGGCACGCAGAAGGGCTATGACCTGAAGCTGACGCGGACCATTGCCGATGCGGTGTCCGTGCCGGTGATCGCCAGCGGCGGCGTGGGCAATCTGCAGCATCTGGTGGATGGCGTGACACAAGGCCATGCAAGCGCGGTCCTGGCCGCCTCGATCTTCCATTTCGGCACCCATTCCATCGCCGAGGCCCATGCGGCCCTGCGCGCGGCGGGATTGCCTGCGCGCGGCTGAATCGTCGGGCTGCTTTACAGATCGCGTTTGCCCCGCTGCTCGGTTAACCATTGAAGACGGCGGGTGGGAGCGCTTTTTTTGCCATGGCATGGTGCTTGCGTTAAGATTCGCATGCCTCATTTCGCCACCCGCCTTGTTTCACTGCTGATGGCGCTTGCCACGGCCAGCCCGGTCCTGGCGGCCGGTGGCGGGACGGAAGTGCCCGAAGGCTCGGCCCTCACCCTGTTCGCGCTGGGTATCCTGGGCGTCATCATCGGCCGGCATGGGGGGAAGCGCTCGCGCAAGCGCGATCCGCAGCAGGACGACATCAGCCTCTGAGCCACCGGCTTGACCGGCGGGCGTAGCCTGTCCATGGCAGGCCCCATGGGAACGCCAGACCAAACCCTCGAACGCCTGGAACAGGTGATCGCCGCGCGCCTTGGTGCGGCGCCGGATCAGTCCTATGTCGCGCAGTTGCATGCGCGCGGCCTGCCCGTGATCGCGCGCAAGCTGGGCGAGGAAGCGGTGGAGGCGGTGATCGCCGCGCTTTCGGGCGACGAGGCGGAACTGGTCGGCGAAGCCGCCGACGTTATCTTCCACCTGTTGGTTCTGCTGGCGGAGAAGGGCATCCCGCTCTCCAGCGTCCTGGCCGAACTCGACCGGCGCGAAGGCACGTCCGGGCTGACGGAAAAAGCGGCGAGGAAAAGCTGATGCCGATCGATGCGACGCTGCCGTATGACGACCAGAACGTGTTCGCCAAAATCCTGCGCGGGGAAATCCCCAATCGCACCGTCTTCGAAGACGAATGGGCGCTGGCTTTCCACGATATCGCCCCCGCTGCGCCGGTGCACGTGCTGGTGATCCCCAAAGGCGCCTATGTCAGTTGGGACGATTTTTCGGCACGGGCGAGCGACGCGGAAATCGCCGGTTTCGTGCGTGCCCTGGGGCATGTCGGGCGGGAGCTGGGGCTGGTCGAGCCGGGATATCGCCTGCTTGCCAATCTGGGCGGGCATGGCGGGCAGGAAGTGCCGCATCTGCACGTCCATCTCTTCGGCGGGCAGCCCCTGGGGCCGATGCTGGCGCGGTAGCCTCTCGGCACCCGCGCCTCGGCGCATTCCGGGCTCGCTCCGCACCGGTGTAAAAAAGCCATCCTTGCCGAGCGACTCGCCAAAGGGCTAAAGCGCGTGGCTACGTTATGACGATACAGATCGAGCCGCATTCAGGCCAGTTCGATGGCCACCGCCATCGGTTTGCCGTGCGCGTTTATTATGAGGATACCGACCTGTCCGGCATCGTCTACCACGCCAACTATTTGCGCTGGTTCGAGCGTGCGCGTTCGGACATGCTGCGTTTGCTGGGCGTGGATCAGCGCGCGGCATCGGAAGCGGGCGAGGGTGTCTACAGCGTGGCGGGCCTCAAGATCCGCTATGCCGCCCCGGCCCGGCTGGACGATGCGGTGACGATCGAAAGCACCGCGACTTCGCTTGGCGCGGCAAGCGTTGTTCTGGAACAAAAGGCCTTCCGGGGCGATACGCTACTGGCCGAAGCGGAAATCCGCGTCGGTTTCGTATCTCCGGAAGGCCGCCCGCGCCGTCAGCCCGCTGCATGGCGCGAAGCCTTCAGCACCATCCTTGCATCGGAAAGCCCTGAATGACCGACCTTGCAATTCTCTCTGCCGCCGCAACCGCCCCGACCCGGCTCGACCCGCTCCAGCTCTTCCTCGATGCCGACATCGTGGTGCAGCTGGTCATGGCCGGCCTGCTGCTGGCCAGCATCTGGGTGTGGATGATCGTGGTGTCGTTCCGCCTGCGCATGTCGGCGATCACGCGCCGCTGCGACGAGTTCGAGAGCGAGTTCTTCCAGCTCGACAATCCCGAGGCCCTGCTGGGCGAGCGCCGTCGCCAGTCCACCCCGACGGCCGCGATCGCCGCTGCCGGGCTTTCGGAATTTCGCAAGTCGACCGCGCGCCCCGGTTTCGATCGTGACGGCACGCGCGAGCGCATGGCGCTGGCGATGGACGGGCAGGTTGCCCAGGAGGCCGACAATCTGGCGGCCCGCCTCAACTTCCTCGCCACGACCGGCGCGGTCGCGCCGTTCGTGGGCCTGTTCGGCACCGTCTGGGGTATCATGAACAGCTTCTTCCAGATCGGCGCGCAGCAGAATTCCTCGCTCGCAGTGGTTGCGCCGGGCATCTCCGAAGCGCTGTTCGCCACGGCAATCGGCCTGTTCGCGGCCATTCCGGCGGTGATCGCCTATAACCGCTACAGCCACAAGGTGAACTCGCTCGAAGCCCGCCTCCAGCGCTTCGCGGGCCGCTATCACGCGCAGTTGAGCCGCAACCTGGAGCGTATCTGATGGCGATGGGTCTCGCTTCTTCGGGCGGCAGGCGCGGTCGGGGCGGCCGCCGCGCGCCGATGGCCGAAATCAACGTCACCCCGCTGGTCGACGTGATGCTCGTTCTGCTGATCATCTTCATGGTCACCGCGCCGCTGCTGACCGCCGGCGTCCCGATCGACCTGCCTGACAGCCGTGCGAACGCGCTGGATCAGGAGCATGACCAGATCACCATCGCGATCGATCCGGCCGGCACGATCTATATCGAGGATCAGCCTGTCGCCGCGGGTGGTCTGGCGGAGCAGTTGGAGGCTATGCCGCGCGGAGGTGACGGGAAACCGCCGCTGGTAACCCTGCGCGCTGACCGCGGCCTGCAATATGAAGTTGTCATGGGTGTGATGGGTGAACTGAACCGCGCAGGGTTCAATTCCATTTCACTGGTCACAAACAGTTCAGCAAACGCGCCATAGCCTGATGAGGATGCAGACCGCCACGCTCCGCAAGGAAGAAAAGCTCGGCCTTGCCGTGGCCCTTGCCGCGCATGGGGCATTGATCATCGCGCTGGCGATCAATGCCTCGCGTGAGCCGGCTGTCATCCCCATGCCCGAACGCATGGTGGTGAGCCTTTCGGAAGATGTCTCGCTGACATCGACCTCGCCCGATCCCAACGCGCAGTCTCAGGCCTCCATCGCGCCCACCCTGGCGGAGCAGCCCTCGCCGCCGCAGGCCCAGCCTGAACCGCAGCCCCAGCCGGAACCCAAGCCCGCCGCAAGGCCGCAGCCGGCTCCGCGCGCGACGCCGGCCCCTGCGCCCACGCCCCGTCCGTCGGCGCAGCCCACACCGGCTCCGCGCCCGACGCCGCGTCCGGCCGCGCAGCCTTCGCCGCGCCCGGCCGCACAACCCACTCCACGGCCGACGCCGCGCGCCACGGCGCAGCCCACCCCGCGCCCCACCGGGGGCAGCAGGATCGGCAGCGATTTCCTCGAAGGACAAAGCAGCAGCGACCGCGGCAATGCACGCACCGCGCCCGCGGCCACGTTCGGCGCAAGCGAACAGGCTTCGCTCGCCAGCGCGATTTCGCGGCAATTGCGCCCCCACTGGAACGCTCCGCAGGGGGTGGACGTAGAGAAGCTCGTCACCATCGTGCGCTTCCGCCTGAACGCGGACGGGAGCCTTAACGGCGAGCCGCGCGTTGTCTCACAAAGCGGGGAGACGGCGTCGAATGCCAGCCAGAAGGGCCGACATGCGGAACTTGCCATCAGGGCAGTGAAACTGGCAGCACCCTTCGACTTGCCGCAGGAATTTTATCAGCACTGGAAATCCGTGGATTCCAGGTTCGACAGGAACTTGTCACGATGAAGAAGTTTGCAGCGATTCTCCTTTTCGTCTTCGCGACCCCCTTGGCTGCGCAGGATGGCGGGGTAGTCGTCCCTCCCATCGCGGCGGATGATGACGAACCCGGCGGCCTCCAGGTCACCGTGACCGACGAAAGCGCCTGGCAGGACTTGGGCATCGCGATCCCCGCTTTCGCCACCAACGCCAATGTGCCGACGTCCGCCAACACGGACGGCACTGCTGCGCTGGGGCGCGAACTGGCGCGGGTAATCACGGCCGACCTGCAGAACAACGGCCTGTTCCGTCCGGTCGGGCCGGATAGCCTGCCGCGTCCGGAATATCCCGAAATCACCGCGCCGCGCTGGTCTTCATGGCAGGCGCGCAGCGCGGAAATGCTGGTGCACGGCTATGTCCGCGCGGCGGGCGACGGGCAGCTTACGGTCGGCTGCTATCTCTACGACATTTCGTTGCGCAGCGAATTGGTGCGCGAAGGCTGGGTGGTGCAGCCGTCGGAGTGGCGCCGTGCCGCGCACAAATGCGCCGACCTCGTCTATTCGCGCCTGTCGGGTGAAAGCCCGTTCTTCGACAGCAAGATCGCCTATATCGCGGAAACCGGCCCCAAGGATAAGCGCGTGAAGCGCCTGGCCATCATGGATTCCGATGGCGCGAACCACCGTTTCATCACCAATGGCCAGTCAACCGCACTCACTCCGCGCTATTCGCCGGACTACAAGTCACTGGTCTATCTCAGCTACGTGAACGGCAATCCGCGCATCTATGTCTACGATATCGGCACGGGTCAGCAGCGGCTCGTGTCGGAAAGCACCAACCCCACCTTCGCGCCGCGCTGGTCGCCCGATGGCAAGTGGATTCTCTATTCCATGGCCGTGGGTGGCAATACCGACATCTACCGCGTGTCGGCGCAGGGTGGATCGAGCGAGCGCCTGACTGATACTCCGGGCATCGATGTGGGCGGTTCCTATTCACCCGATGGCAGGCGGATCGTCTTCGAAAGCGATCGTTCGGGCAGCCAGCAGATCTACATAATGAATGCCGATGGCACCGGCCAGCGCCGCATCAGCTTCTTCGGTGGCCGCGCCGCCACGCCGGAATGGAGCCCGCGTGGCGACCAGATCGCCTTTACGCATATTTCGGGCAACTTCCGCATCGCGGTGATGAGCCCCGATGGCGGCGGCCTGCGGCATCTGACCAATAGCTGGCAGGACGAAGCGCCGACCTGGGCGCCTAACGGCCGGATCATCCAGTTCTTCCGTAACGAGCGGAATTCAGGCAATGCATCGCTGTGGCAGGTCGATCTTACCGGCAGCAACGAACGCCGCCTTCCGACCCCCGTCGGCGCTTCGGACCCCGCGTGGGGACCCGTTTTGCCGTGATTGTGTTTCATCAACTGTTGGCGGATATTATCGGCCAGCCCGTTACTAAGGAGAGACAGGATGCATAGAAGAATTTCTGCCGTTGCCCTTGTCGCCGCGATTGCTCTTGCCGGTTGCGCGAAGAAGGACGCACCTGCCGATCTGCCGCCCCAGCCCGACAATATCGGCAACCCCACCCCCACTCCCGGTGGGGCGTCCAATGTTCCCGTGCCGGGCAGCAATGCGGACTTCCTTGCGCAGATGAACGGCCGGAACGTGATCTATTTCGACACGGACAAGTACGACATCGACGCGACGGACCAGGCCGCCTTGCGCGCGCAGGCCGAATGGCTGCAGCGTTACCCGGGCAAGCGCGCGTCGATCGAAGGCCATGCCGACGAACGCGGCACGCGTGACTACAACCTCGCGCTGGGCGAGCGCCGCGCCAATTCGGCGAAGAACTATCTCGTCAGCCTGGGCATCGATGCCGGACGGCTGAACGTGGTGAGCCACGGCAAGGAACGCCCGGTGGCGCTCGGTTCGAACGAGCAGGCCTGGGCGCAGAACCGCCGCGCGGCAACCATCACTATCGATTGATGAGAGGTTCGCCGATCAGTCGGCGATGAACGGCAGAACCGGCAATCCCGGAAGCTGCAAGGTGGCGGGCGCTTCGATTTCGATCGGGGTGCCCGCGACGTTCCGAGACAGCGCTCCGCCGCGCAAGGAGTTGTCCCCCGGCGTCACGAACAGCGCGAAGGCTGCCATGGCCAGGACAGAAAACGCCGACGATATTGCGAGCGGCTTGCTCATGACTCGGTTCACTCCTCGCCACGCTAGATAGTTGCTTTCGGTTATATTGCAATGCAGCATAAGTATTCGGCCGAAAGATATTTCAATGTGCCGTTACTCTCTTGGCAGCGAGGGGGCTCCGTGCCTATGGAATCCCGATGATCCGCAGGATACAGATATGAGCCGGGCGCGACGGTCGCTCGACTGGGGTTTCCCTCGCTGGCGCGCCTATGGCTCGACGAGCGAGGCTGCCACCGTGCGCCTGTGCGATCGCCACGGATGTGACGAGCCCGGTAGATGCCCGGCCCCAAAATCGCCCAACAGTCCCGAGCGTTGGCATTTTTGCGAGAAGCACGCGGCGGAATACAATTCGAAGTGGAATTACTTCGAAGGGCTGGACGAGGAAGAGACGCAGGAGCGCTCGCAATCCGAACAGCGGGCCAATTCAGGGTTCACGCAGTCGGCGCACTATGGCTGGGCCGGTTCCGGAGACGGCAGCCGCAGCCAGGACGAAATGCGCGCGCTGGATGTTCTGGGGCTGGAACCGGATGCCGATTTCGAGGCGATCAAGAAGGCCTGGCGAGCCAGGGCCAAGGAAGTGCATCCCGATGTGCGCCCGGGGGATGCGGAAGCTGCGAAGGCCTTCCAGGCCTGTCAGGTCGCCTATGAAGTGCTGCGGCAGGCGGAAGAACGCCGCGAGTGGAAGGGCTGAACGCTTCGCCTATGCGGCGAGGTATCCGGGCAAGTTTCGTTTCAGTGACTGATCGACGCGACGCCCCAACGCCCCGGCGATGCTGAAATAGCAACCAGCCTTCGGCACGCGTGGAAGCGCTACCCCCGTTCGCATCGACCACCGATAGTTGGCTTCCCCTCTTCTCGTCACGAAGGAGCCTGATCGGGCCCGACGTCCCGGCAGCGGGCCATGCGAGAGCAGGACTATCGCCCGGGGCAGGGAATCAGGGTGATTGGAAAACCGGGAACACCGGCAATGAAGCCGATATGTTTCGCGGTTATCCCGGCGCCCCTGTTTCTTCTCCCCGCCCAGGGAGATTCGTTTTATTTCGGTGCCAGCACCATCAGCATCTGGCGGCCTTCAAGCCGCGGATAGGCTTCCACCTTGGCCAGTTCGACCACATCGTCCTGCACGCGGCGGAGCAGATTCATCCCGAGTTCCTGGTGGCTCATTTCACGGCCACGGAAGCGCAGGGTGATTTTCACCTTGTCGCCTTCCTCGATGAATTTGATCACGTTGCGCATCTTCACGTCATAATCATGCGTGTCGATGTTGGGACGCATCTTGATTTCTTTGATGTCCTGCGTCTTCTGGGTCTTGCGCGCGGCGTTGGCCTTTTTCTGCGCCTCGTAGCGGTACTTGCCGACATCGAGGAACTTGCAGACCGGCGGATCCGCGTTGGGCGACACCTCGACCAGGTTCATGCCGACTTCCTCGGCCTGGGCAATCGCCTCTTTAGTGTACATCACGCCAAGGTTCTCGCCTTCTTCGTCGATGACGCGAACCTTATCGGATTGGATCATGTGATCGTAGCGGGGACCGCTCTTGACGGGCGGTTGCAGCGTACGACGGGGTGGACGTGCTATGTTGCTGTCTCCTGTAATTGTTTCAACGGCGATTAGAGCGCGCGTCTTAATGAAAATCCCCCGCGAGCGAAAGGGGGCTTAGGCGAGGTGTCCCATCCTCTTCACGAACCGGTGGCGCATTTGGCCGCCAGCATCAGCCCAACGATCGCCAGCATTGCCCCTGTGAACACGCTCCACACCGCGCGAAGCATGCTCAGGTGGCCGCGCGCCAGAGTGGCAATTGCACCAGCCTGCCGCTTGCTGGCAGTATGGCGTCTATCGCGCTGGCAGGCTGCATTGCCTTGAGAATGGCGGGATCCGCCGCATTCATCCCCCCGGTCAACGCACCATAGGCGGGAAGAATCACCCGGCCTCCATTATCTGGTGACGAGGCGATCACCGCGCAAGGCCGCCTGACATGCCGCCCCCGCGCGGTGAGCCGGAAGGTCGGATGGAAGTGTCCCGAAAGTTCAGGCCGCGTTTCGCCCGGCCGGGCATGATGGCGCAGAATCAGTCCGGAAACTTCCAGTTCTTCCGCAAGAGTCCCGCCCGCCGCCTGTTCCATCCGCGAATCATGGTTACCTGTGATCCATACCCAGTCCACCACCCGCGTGAGGGTATCGAGCATCCCGGCGGCATGGGGTTCGAGCCGGCCGACACCCGCATCGTCATGGAAATTGTCCCCCAGGGTCAGCACGCGGCGCGCACCGGTTTCGCGGATGGCCAAGGCCAGCCGTCCCAGCGTTTCGCGGCTGTCGTAAGGGGGCAGCATCTGGCCATGGCGAGCATAGAAGCTGGCTTTTTCGAGATGCAGGTCCGCCACCAGCAGGGCCTGTTCGCGAGGCCAGTAAAGCGCGCGGCCCTGCACCAGCACGAATTCCTCGCCGCCGAATCCGAATGCGGTTGGGAACGAAAGGGGAACCATGCGCATCCCTTGCCGGATGGCGCAGGACTTGGCAAGGGCAGGGCATGACTGACTGGAGTTCTCATACCGCCCGCGCCCGGGAATGGTTCGAAGGCCTGCGCGACAGCATCTGCGCCGAATTCGAGGCGATCGAGCGGGAGGCCGGCAGCGATGCCGCGTTCGATTATATCGCGTGGGATCGCGACACGAATGACGGCGGCGAAGGAGCCAGCGAAAATCCTGGCGGCGGCGTGCGCGGCGTGATGAAGGGCAAGGTGTTCGAGAAGGTGGGCGTCAACGTCTCCACCGTATCGGGCCAGTTCGCCCCGGATTTCGCGCGCACCATCCACGGCGCCGGGGACGAGAATCCCGGCTTCACCGCCACCGGCATCAGCCTGGTCGCCCACATGGCCAATCCGCACGTTCCGGCGGTTCACATGAACACGCGCTTCCTCACCACCAGCAAGGCCTGGTTCGGCGGAGGGGCGGACCTCAATCCGCCGCTCCCCTACGAGGACGATACCGAGCAGTTCCACGCGGCGTTCCGTGCGGCCTGTGCGGCCCATAATCCCACCTATTACGAGAAGTTCCGCAAATGGGCGGACGACTATTTCTTCATCCCGCACCGCAATGTGGCCCGCGGCGTGGGCGGGATTTTCTACGACCACCTGGAATGTGCAGACGATGCCGAATGGGATCGGAACTTCGCCTTCACCCGCGATGTGGGGCAGGCCTTCCTCGAAGTGTTTCCGGCAATCGTGCGCAAGCGTATGGGATCGCAGTTCACCGAGGCCGAAAAGCAGGCCCAGCTTGAATGGCGCGGGCGCTATGTCGAGTTCAACCTGGTCTATGACCGGGGCACATTGTTCGGCCTGCGTACCGGCGGCAATATCGATGCGATCCTCATGAGCCTGCCGCCCGAAGTGAAATGGAGCTGACGACATGACCAGCCTCACCCTCACCCAGGCCAATGCCTTGATCGAAGCCGTCTATGCCGACAGTGCGGATCGAGGGCTCAAGCCGCTTTCGGCGGCCGTGCTCGATCCCGGTGCGAATCTGATCGCGATGCAGCGGCAGGACGGCGCGCCGCAGCTCAGCCCGAAGCTGGCCATCGGCAAGGCGGCGGGCGCGCTGGCGCTGGGCGTTACCAGCCGGCGCATTGGCGAAATGGCGGTGGAGCGGCCGCATTTCATCGCGGCGGCAAGCTCGCTGGGCGAAGGCGGAATGATCCCCGCTGCGGGCGGCATCATCCTGTGCGGCGCGGATGGCGCGGTGCTGGGTGCGCTGGGCGTTTCCGGCGACCTTTCGGACAATGACGAAGCCTGCGCCCTTGCGGCGATCGAGGCAGTCGGGCTGACCGCCAAGGCCTGATCCGGACGGGGCCTGACTGAACGGGGCCCTGGGCCTCTGTCCGGCGATCATGTGGCGGTGCGAAACCTGGCGAGCCTTTCAATCGCTTCGTCCAGCGTAGCGTCTTCCTTGGCGAAACACAGGCGGAGATATCCGCGCTCCGGCGCGTCACGATAGAAGGCGGATACTGGGATCGAGGCGACTCCTGCCTCGCGGATCAGCCGCTCGGCAATCGCTTCGTCATCCGCTTCCAGGCCCGATGCGGCAAGGTCCACGGTCACGAACCATGTCCCGTCGGCCGGCAGCAAGGCATAGCCTGCGGCTTCCAGCCCGCTCACGAGCCGTTGCCGCGCCGTTTTGTAGCGCGCGCGGTGGGCTTCATGCCATTCGGCGGGAAGGGCAAGACCTTCCGCCACGGCCCATTGCAGCGGGGTCGGGGTGGTGAAGGTAAGGAACTGGTGCTGGCGGGCCACGGCCTCGGCCAGCGGCCGCGCCGCCACTGCCCAGCCGATCTTCCAGCCGGTGAGCGAGAAAATCTTGCCGGCGGACCCGATCTTGATCGCGCGATCGCGCAAGGCGGGAACGGCCAGCGGCGAAACGTGCCCGTTGTCGCCGAAGATCATGCCTTCCCACACCTCATCGCACAGCAGGGTGAGATCGTGCTTCACGCAAACTGCGCCAAGCGCCTCCAGCGTTGCCTTGTCCACCAGCGTGCCGGTGGGGTTGTTCGGCGTGTTGAGGATCAGCAGGCGGGTCCTGGGGCCGATTGCGGCCTCCAGCCGGTCCAGCGGTAGCGTCCAGTTCGGGGGATCGAGATTGACCGTTCGGACGATCCCGCCGGCGCGTTCGACCAGCGGGAGATAGGCGTCATAGAAGGGCTGGAACAGGATCGCCTCGTCACCCGGCTGGATGAAGGCGAATATGGACGCCGCGATCGCCTCTGTCGCGCCGGAGGTGACGATCACCTCCTCCTCGGCAATGTCGAGTTGCTGCGTCCGGCGGTAATGGCTGGCGATGGCGCTGCGCAGGTCTGCCAGCCCGCGCATCGGCGGATACTGGTTGGGCTTCTCCACCAGCGCGCGCCGGGCGGCCTCCAGCAGTTCCGCCGGTTCAGGCAGGTCGGGAAAACCCTGGCCGAGATTGATTGCGCCAAGTTCCCGCGACAGAGCGGACATGCGTTCGAAGATGGTGGTGGAAGCGTCGGCCATGGCGCCTTTTGTAACGGTGCGGACACAGCCGCAAGCGGGCATGATCGCGAGGGCCGAGGGCCGAGGAATGGCTCCGTCAGCCGGCAGCGAGAAAGAGCGGCGCGTCGGACTGGCGCGTGCGCACGCAGTTCCGCCCGGCCCGCTTGGCGTCATAAAGCGCGGCATCGGCTGTCGCGACCAGATCGTCCGCATCTTCCCGGTCTATCCTTTCCGCCCAGCCCAGGCCGATGCTGACTGTAACCACATTCCCCGGCGCCGGCGTGCCGAGTTGCAGCTTCGCAATCGTGCCGCGCATCCTTTCGGCAATCCGGACGGCGGCATCGGGGGGAGTCATCGGAAGCACGGCCACGAATTCCTCGCCACCATAGCGGGCGACCAGATCCTCGGGCCGGGCGACGCATCGTTCCAGCGCGTGCCCCACGGCCTGCAGCCGCAAGTCGCCCACCTGATGGCCCAGCCCGTCGTTGAGCAGCTTGAAATGATCGATATCGATCATCAGCACCACCAGCCCATGTCCGGCGCGGTGCGCGCGGTTCCATTCGCGACGCAGCGTTTCGTCGAAATGGCGGCGGTTGGGCAGGCCGGTCAGCTGATCGGTGCGCGACAATTCGCTGAGCTGGTCGTGCTCCTCGAAGCTGCGGACCTGCACCAGCACGTTGCGCAAGCCATAGCCGAGCAGGGCGGCGGCAAAGCCGGTGACCGCCAGTTCCGGCCGATATGTCACCAGCACGCCCGAGACGACCAGCAGCGTGGCCGGCAGCATCAGCGGGCTGCCCGCCCGCACCAGCCGCTCGAATGCCGGGGAAGGGCGGCGCCAGGCCGGCCCGTGCCCTGCCTGCCGGTCACGCAACGCGATGGTCGCCAGCAGCAGGAATGGCAGCGGGATCAACAGATCGCTTGCGCCGCCATAGTCCACCTCGCTCTGGAAGTGATTGATGAAGAAGGCCACCGCCAGATAGGTGAAGGCGAAGGCGGTGAGGCTGCCGAAGAAGGCGCGCCGCGATCCGTCGTTGCTCGCGCGGAAGCGGGCGAGCGCGAAGAGGGCGATGAAGGCGTTCTCCATGTCGAACATCAGCCGCAGCCTCGCCATGCCCTCGGCACCCGCGTCAGGCGCCGCGAAGGTGGAGGCATGGACGTAGAACAGGCAGCCGAGCACCAGCGCCAGCACACAGTCGATCAATCGCACATGCCACAATTCCCGCACCGGGCTCGCCACGGCGAAGATCAGCGGCACTCCGTAAAGAACGAAAAGGAGCATGGCGGAGATGGATTCCACCGACGAGTTTGCCTGGAACACGTCGCCCAGCACGGTGATGCCCATGCCGCCGCTCCACAACAGCATGGCCAGCGCCGTTTCCACCCAGCCTTCCGGCGATGCGCTGCTGCGGGCGCGATGGAAACACGCCACTGCCGCCAGCAGCGGGGCGGTGACTATGAAAAAGTAGGAAAGCGTCTTGGCGTGCTGGGTAAACAGGACCAGCGCGAGCGCATGAAGGAGGATACCGGCCGGCAGCAGCGCATCCCCCGGCCTGAACGGAATCCGTATACGAGAGCCTGCCGTGAGTTTTCGTGATCGCTGCACGCCGCAGCTCCATCTCAACGCCGAAGCGTGATTGTCCGGCCAGCCTCCTAATATCTCGTTACTGGCGTGCCAGGGCAGTCCCAACGCACTTCCCCCTTGCCCAAATCGCCAGCAAACATCACATCTTAGCGCGATGCTCCGCCAGTACGAACTTGTTGAACGGGTCAAGGAATATGACCCCGATGCCGATGAGGCGCTGCTTAACCGCGCCTATGTCTATACGGTGCAGAAGCACGGCAGCCAGAAGCGGGCATCCGGCGACCCGTATTTCAGCCATCCGGTGGAAGTCGCCGGCCTGATGACGGACCTGAAGCTGGATCAGGAAACGATCATCACCGCGCTCCTGCACGACACGGTGGAAGATACCCTCGCCACTATCGAGGACATCGAAAAGAACTTCGGGCCCGAAGTGGCCCGCCTGGTCGACGGCGTGACCAAGCTCTCCAAGCTGGAGCAGATGGCGGAGAATCAGCGCGCGGCGGAAAACCTGCGCAAGTTCTTCCTGGCGATGAGCGAGGATATCCGCGTCCTGCTGGTGAAACTGGCGGACCGTCTGCACAATATGCGGACGCTCCATTTCATCAAGAGCCCGGACAAGCGCCGCCGCATCGCGCGTGAGACGATGGATATCTATGCCCCGCTGGCCGAGCGGGTGGGCATGTACGAATATATGCGGGAAATGCAGTTGCTCGCTTTCGAACAGCTTGAGCCCGAGGCCTATGCCACCATTACCGGGCGGCTGGCCCAGATCCGCAGCCAGGAGGGTGGGCAGGTCGATGCGATCGCGCTGGCGATCAAGCAGGCGCTTGCCGAGGCCGGGCTGAAGGTGGAAGTTTCGGGGCGCGAGAAGCATCCCTATTCGATCTGGAACAAGATGGCTGAGCGTCATGTCAACTTCGAACAGATCACCGACATCATGGCCTTCCGCGTCCTGGTCGATGGGGTTGATGATTGTTATCGCGCGCTGGGCGTGCTGCACACCACGTGGCAGTTCATCCCCGGCCGCTACAAGGACTACATCTCCACTCCCAAGTCCAATGGCTACCGCTCTCTCCATACCGCGCTGATCTATGAGAACTCGATGCGGATGGAGGTGCAGATCCGGACGAAGGAAATGCACCGCCTCAATGAATTCGGGCTGGCCGCCCACTGGGCCTACAAGCAGGGCGGCACCAGGCCGGATGGCGCGGTAAGCTGGTTGCGCGACCTGATCGAGATCGTGGACGCCAGCCACGATGCCGAGGAATTGCTCGAGCATACGAAGCTCGCCATCTATCAGGACCGGATATTCGCCTTCACGCCCAAGGGCGCGCTGCATCAGCTTCCCAAGGGGGCGACCCCGGTGGATTTCGCCTTTGCCGTGCATACCGATCTTGGCGCGCATACGCTGGGGGCCAAGATAAACGGCAGGCACATGCCGCTGAGGACCGAACTGCATAACGGTGATGTGGTGGATATCATCAAGGGCGCGCAGGCGGAGCCGCAGCTGAGCTGGCTGGGTTTTGTCGTAACCGGGAAGGCCCGCGCCTCCATCCGTCGTGCGGTTCGCCAGAAGGAACGGTCCGAAGTCGCCGTGATCGGGCGCAAGATGTTCGAGGAGATCGCCGATCGTCTGCCTGCCAGGATCGGCAAGAAGGCTATCCGGGCCGCGATCGACCGGCTGGATTTCGAGGACGAGGAAGACTTCATGTATGCGATTGGAGCTGCGAAGCTCAAGGATCGCGAAGTGATGGAAGCGCTGGTGCCTGGCAGCACGGCCGACTTGCCGGAGCCCGAGAGGCAGGGCCGGGCGATTTCCATCCGCGGTTTGACCGCGGGCGTCGGCTTCAAGCTGGCGGAATGCTGCCACCCCGTGCCGGGCGATCGCATCGTCGGCCTGCGCCATCCCGGCGAAGGGGTGGAAGTCCATGCGATCGACTGCCTGGAACTGGCCAATGGCGTGGATGCGGACTGGGTCGATCTTTCATGGGGCGAGCACTCGCATGGTGCCGTCGGCCGGGTGCGCGCGGTGCTCTACAACCGGCCCGGCACGCTGGCCGAAGTTACCGGCATCATAGCGCGAAACAACGCCAATGTCCTGAACCTCGAACTGTCGCAACGCGATGATCTGTTCCATACCTATGAAATGGATCTCGAAGTCCAGGATCTCGCGCACCTCACCCGCATAGTCAGCGCCCTGCGCGCAAGCGATGCCTTGGCGGAGGCGGCGCGAATCTAGGTCACAGGAGTTCCAGCCGGATTTCCAGAAGGTCGCCTTCGGCCAGGTCCTCGGCCCGCATCACGGCTTTTTTCACCGGCAGGAACCAGCTTCCTTCCTTCTGCGGAAAGGCTGATGTCGACCACCGGCTGCCACCTATGCTGACATTGACCTTTACGGAGCCGAAGCCCCGGCGCTGGCCAAGCTCCAGACGGCGCATCAGTTCGTGCGCCCGCATCGCTTCCGCGGCATTCCCTTCGATCCGGGTCCAGCCGATCCCGCCGTGCTTCCCGCTTTGCCAGATCAGCAGCGGGGCGTTGAAGCGCACAACCTCACCCTCAACGGGATTATTCATCGCCTGGGCCTCCGGGCCTCCGGGGCTGCGCGCAAGGCGGCTGGGGGATCATTCCGCTTCATCCTCCAGCATGTGCATGGCTTCGTCCGAGAGCCCGAAATGATGCCCGACCTCATGGATCACCACGTGAGCCACCAGGTGCTCCAGGGTTTCGTCACCTCTGGCGATCCATTCATCCAGGATGGGAGCACGGAACAGGCGTATGCGATCGGGCATGGCGCCCGAATGGCCCATGCTCTTCTCGCCCACGGGCAGGCCTTCGTAGATGCCTGTCAGTTCGAACGGGTCTTCGATGCCCATTTCGCGCAAGGTTTCCTCATCCGCGAAGTCTTCGACCCTGAGGATGATGTTCGAAAGATGCTCGCGAAACGGCGCCGGAAGTTTCTCCAGCGCATCCCGGGCGAGCGTTTCCATCTCGTCGGCCGAGGGAGCGAAACCGAATTTTCTGTCCATAGGCAGCGATTAAGATGCGCGGCGATCACCTGCAAGCTTGCCTGCGCTCGTTTGGCCCGCTATCGGCCACGCCTCCTGTCAGGTATGCGGAGCGGTGGCCGAGTGGTCGAAGGCGCTCGCCTGGAAAGTGAGTATACGCCAAAAGCGTATCGAGGGTTCGAATCCCTCCCGCTCCGCCAGATCTCGCTTTTCAGCGGTTTCCCCCGAACCAAGATGAACAGTTGAAAGCCTAGGGTTTCCCAGGCTTTCCTGCGGATTTGGCGTTCGCCGACGGTTGTGGGTAATCGCGTTAAGCCACGTTCAAAACTATGGCTGAACTTATGGCTGGGATTGCCTGATTAGAACTGATATCAAGCAAAATCATGGCCTCGCGCGCGCGTAACAAACTTTCGGCTAGGCAAGTGGCCGCATTGACTGAGTCGAACGTCTATTCCGACGGCGGCGGGCTTTACCTGCGCATTCGGTCCTCAGGACGCTCCTGGTTCTATATCGGCACGCTCGATGGCAAGCGGATCGAGCTCGGTTTAGGCTCGGCGCTCGATATCTCGCTGGCCAAGGCGCGAGAGAGGGCAGCGGAAGTTCGCGCGATGCTGATCGACGGGATTGATCCGCGCGTTGAGCGAGCCAAGGCAAAAGCGAAGAAGAAACCCGTCGTCACCTTTGGCGCCTTTGCGATGGAGCTGCTCGACGACATCGAGGATGGGTTCAAGAACCCCAAGCATCGGCAGCAATGGCGCAACACGCTGACGAACTATGCCAAACCCTTGTTCGACGTTGCCATCAACGAAGTGACGACCGAGCAGATACTGGCGGTTCTCCAGCCGATCTGGCTGAGCAAGGCCGAGACCGCCTCGCGCCTTCGTGGACGGATCGAACGTATCCTCGATGCGGCAAAGGCCAAGGGGCTGCGCACCGGCGAGAACCCAGCGCGGGGACGCGGACACCTCGACCTGCTGCTGCCCAAGCGGAGCAAGCTGTCGGTCAAGCATCACCCGGCGCTGCCGTTTGCCGAGATATCGACGTTCATGACCAGTCTGCGCGGCAGGCCGGCCGTCGCGGCGCGGGCCCTCGAGTTCGTGATCCTGACCGCTGCGCGATCGGGAGAGGCCCGCGGCATGACCTGGGGCGAGGTCGATCTGGAAGCGCGCCTCTGGACGGTGCCAGCAGCGCGGATGAAGGCCGGGTTCCTGCATGAGGTGCCGCTGAGCGATGCGGCCATCACTGTCCTGAAAGCTGTCTGGGAAGAAGGGCTCAAGCCTACCGACTTCGTGTTCCCCGCCCCGCGGGGTGGTTCCCTGTCCGATATGGCGCTCTCGCAGTTGCTCAAGCGGATGGAGCGCCCCGACATCACCGTGCACGGCTTCCGCTCGACGTTCAGGGACTGGGCAGGCGAGAAAACCCAATTTGGCCGGGAAGAGGTGGAGATGGCGCTGGCACATACCGTCGCGTCGTCAGTTGAGCGTGCCTATCGACGCGGCAGGGCGCTTGAAAAGCGACGGGACTTGATGGCTGCCTGGACTGAATATTGCCAAAAATCAGGGTGAATTAGCTTAGATATCAAGTACATCTGATATCCTGCAAGAAACTGGCGAATATGCGCCATTTTTGACTTTTTGCGAAAAAAGTGTAGTGTGCTGCTTGTGCCGGGAGATTTTGACGTATTCACGATCAAGTCTCGGCACGCTTTAGCATAGAGCTCAATCGAAGGGTGCCGGGGGTGTTCCGGCCAAGAGTTCGCTTGTCCAGCGCAGCGGGAGATCGCCCGGTGCAGACCAAGCATTCCAACGCGAGATCGACCGCAGGGTCGATGGAGGCCCTTTGAGAGGGCTCCCTACACGCAAAGGACTGCAATATGGGACAAGAGCAACAGCAATCGGCAGCAGTGAAGATCGACCCGGCACGGGCGGCAGGCATTGTGCGGAACATCGAACAGCTGGGATCTGACGCAACCCTTGCCATGGAAGCCATGAGTGAGAGCCTGATGGCGGCGGCCGTGCAGATCATCGGCAAGATCGCGGTGAGCCCGTGGCAGATCGTCGAGGCCGACTGGACGGCCCGGATCGTATGTGCCGATTGGAAGATGGCGAGGGGTGTCGGCACAGGCGATGCCTGGCTTGAACTCGCTGAGATCAGCAAAGACGAAGAGGAAGGGTTCAGCTGGATCAGCGTGGCGGTCGGTGCAGGTCCGACCCGGCTCGGGATCGAGCTGGTGTTCCGCCGCGGGCTTCAGGAATGGGCCGAGGCGGTTATCTCGGAATCTCCCCTGACGGAACCGCTGTTGAAGCGGGGCATGATCCGTACGGAAAACCTGCGGCTGTTCTTCCCCATCCAGATCGAGGCAGAAGCGCTTGCGCAGGGCTTTGCCGCGAACAATCTCGACAAGGCCCTGATACCCGTGAGCGAGGTCGTGAAGGATGCGATCGCGGCGAAGGCAGAGTTGGACAGACTGATCGGCGAAGTCCGCAGCCTGGCGATGCGCAAGTAACCCGCCAGCCACTTTGAACCCAGGTGCTGTGCGCAAGGACGTCGCTGAGCACCAATCCCATTCCCATTAGGCCGGCCATCCAGTGTCCCTCAACCGGGGGAGGATGGCGGCTGTCCATGAAAAGGAGCCACCCTATGGCAACCCTAGAAGCAGGCGACCGAGCCGATGTCTCTCGCGCCGAAGCGATTGCTCGCCTCAACGACCAACTGCGCAAGACCCGATCGGGCGGCGCATTGATAATCACCCAGGCGTTGGAAAGCGTCTCGGGCTTTGACCTTGAGGTGCTCGCCTCGGCTCTGGCCGACTACGACCAGTTCGGCCCCGATAACGATCCTCATGGCGAGCGCGACTTTGGCAGTCTCAGCCTGTGGGGTTCGAACCTGCTGTGGAAGATCGATTACTACGATCTCTCCCTGCTGGGGGGATCGGACGATCCCGCCGATCCTGAAAAGACCCGGCGGGTTCTCACCGTCATGCTGGCTTCGGACTGGTGAGGGGCGTCATGACCAGATTTATCAAAACGAAGCAAAATCTTGATTCAGGAGAATTGCTGTCGCACAACGCTTCCACCTGCGGTCAGTCCCGCGGGGGAGGCTTGATACCCTCAAGACGCAAGAACCGGTCGGGATTCCTCGGCCGGGTGGCCGTCACGCATGTCCAGGGTCCGCCTAAAGGTGGCGGCGCCTTGTGCTTGCGCAGGGGTATCAACACCCGGCTTTGGTCGGTGCCTCCAGTCAAAATGGGGGAACTGATGCGACATACGACCAAAATCCTTTTCTGCACCGTCATGACCGGGGCCATGTTTGCAGCACCTGTGCAGGCCCAGAACTGGGGCAACCTGCTTGGCGGCCTGATCAAGGACTCCGCTCGCTCATCGCAGATGAAGAAGGCCTGCCTCAACGAGCAGTTTGCATCGACTTACGCTCGCCACATGATGGGAGCTACCGTCTTTGGCAGCGGTTATGGCGACGGCCCGGCGGTCGAGAGGGCCAATGCACTGGCCGAGGAGATCGCGGGGCGCGCCACCATCACTGACTGGTCGTTCAAGAAATGGGATGGCGGAACCGTCGACGGGTCTTGCTTGATGACGTTTGCCATGACGCTGGCGCCTGAAGATGCGGCCCATTTTAACAACAGCAGCGTTTGGGGCGGCGACGTCAGGGTTGATATACGCAACCGCGATGGCCGGTGGGAGGCAACCTCATTTGCAGATAACGGGGCCCGGGACATTGCGTCGGGGTGGTTGGCGGTCTGGCTCAGGGAGCGGGCCTCGATGCCGGGGGGTGCGCCTCGTCTGGCCTCGCCGCTGCCTCCAGCGCAGCTTGATATGAAGATACGCGAGGCGAGCGGGTGCTCGAGCAGTGTGACGATCCAAATGGATGTGTTCCCAGCCTATAACGCCTGGCTGGAAGCGCTGAACGTCCGATCCTTCTTGAACTTCCGGGTCGAACTGGGATCGGGCAGGCTTGAGCATGGCCGTCTGGTATCTTCTGACAGCCATCAGATAACATGCCGCTACGACATCAGTACGGCGGGTCATTGGGGAGGCCCGCAGCGGGCGATCCGCAATCTGGATATGCGGTTTACCGTGGTCCAGGGCAGGCCCAAGTGGGAGGTGGCTTCGTTCCCGACCGCGCCAGAGGCCGCTTATACCCCAGCGCAGGTCGAGCAATTGCTCTCGCAGGTCTACATCGATGGCCAGCCTCTCCAGGAATGGACGGCGGCGCAAGGCAACAAGCCTGCCCAGCCGCAACCCCGCAACGTCATTGAGGCGATGGCGCAGGCACAGCAACAGGCCAATGCCGATGCGGACGCCTACATGCGCTCACAAGGCATCGACGTCGACGCGTTCAAGCAGGCTGAGGATGAAGAGACCCGCAAGCACGCAGATGCCTGTCGGCGCAACGGCGGGACGTGGGGATGGCCGACGGACCAGTACGGCAATCAACGCCGGCTTGGCTGCTACTACCCCACCGGCGAACGGTGATCCTCATGCTCCCACAAACCAAAGGTAAAATGATGAAGCACATGCTCCTAGGAGTGCCGCTGGTGATTGCTCCGCAGCATCTTGCAGCTCAGCAAAACAGCCAGCCGCAGCCGGCAAAGGTTCCGGCAACGACGCCGCCACCAGCCAGTTCCGTACCCCAAGAGCAACCGCCTGCTCCGACGACACCGCGAGAGGCTGAGTTCAGGAAGGAGCAGGAGCGGCGCAAGCAGGTGTGCCTGGCTCAGCCCAAAGGAAAGTGGGAACAGCCGAAGCTTCCCGGTACGGACAAGCCTGATTGGTCTCGATCGGGTGATTGCTGGATCACTATCTAACTCAGGTTCCGCAGCATGGATCGCACTCTCACCTATCCGATCGTGGTGCTCGACTTTGAGGCGACGGCGCTGGCGCTGACGAGCTATCCGATCGAGGTGGGGGTGGCGATCCTGGATGAACCCGGTGCGCAGATCAGGACTTGGTCTTCATTGATCAAGCCTGATCTGCGTTGGGATATCGATGCGCAATGGGATCCGGATGCCGAACGTATCCACGGCATCAGCCGGTGGGAACTGCGTGAAGGCAAGAGCGCTCAACACGTGATGACAGAGCTGAATGGGCTGATCCCGGCCGGCGCTACGGCCTGGTGCGACGGTGGTCCCTATGACGCGTATTGGCTGAGGACATTGGAGCAGGCAGCGGGCGTTGCCTCCTCGTTTGGGTTGGCGGACCTCGGTATGGTGTTGCGTGGTGATGGCCAAGTGCTCGAACGCTACCTCGCAGCATCATCCGGTCAGCCCAGGCCGCATCGGGCTGGGGCGGATGCGGCTTTGATCTGCTGGGCAATCGCTGCGGCGATCTAGGGCCGTGGGATGCCGCCAAACAAAGTGAATGGACTACCTTGTTTGGCGACCGAGTTGGAAGGGGTGAGGAGGGATCTGACATACCTCCCCCTCACCCCTGCCGATATCTAGCGGGAAGTTTTGATGACAGGCAGATTCCAGTCGCGTCTTAACGCCTGAATAAGGCTTACCCAGAAGCTCGCTACTGCATCAGGGTGCAAAGTCTGATCCGCGCTTTCAGCTCGGCTTTTTACGGCAGATCTCAAATACGTGATGATCTCTCTGCGGATCCGAATGCCGTCACCACCTGCAAAAGTGGCCGCGTCGAAAGATATCATACTCCTGATCTGAGCAAGGCGAACGTAGCGAATGAACCTATCACCTTTCTCAGACTGATTCATAAATCCGGGCTTACCGTCTTTAGGCGGATTCCAGTTCATGCATTTGAGCGGAGGCTTCATGATATACCAGCAAATCCGACGCAGATTGACAGGGTCTGTTGAAACGCGCCGGACGTCAATCACGCGAGCTCCAGTAAAGTTGGGTGAGTACCGCCCTTGATGCTTAACTGCGATCGACCGCGCCTTGCCAACCACACCTTCGCCCCACACGAGTACGTGCTCGTGCCGCTGCAGTGTTTGACCGCCGGAAGGGTGGCCTTGACTGTTAAACAACGCAAACTCCGTTATCCCGAAGAAATCAGGTGAAATTGCGCGCATCGTAGCCTGTACGCGTCGTTGAGACTCGCACAGATCGATCGTTGTGTTGGCATGCGACGTTTCGCCGTCCCCGGAAATGAATGTTACGAACGCCATCTCATTCATGGGGTGATTTGTTGTCATCTGGACCATTCGGTCATGCAAGGCCCGATACGCCTTTTGGCCTACATAATTGCTGACCAACATTGGCTTTGATAGCGCACCCGGGTTTGCGATGAGGGCGTCAACCATCAAAGCCTTGTCGGGATCAATCTTGCGACGCCTGAGCCCGTGACTTACCTTTTCATGAAATATATTCCCCCATTCAATTACTAACTCTTCTACCTCGTCAATGGACTTGCAGGCCGCAAGCGTGCGGATGGTCGGATCAATCTGATCGCCATTGTTTTCCCTGGAGGGCAATTTGGCTGAAAAAGCCTTAGCCGGCTTTGCGCGAGGCCTATTCCTAGCTGCTCTGGCTTTTACTTCCCAATTTTGCTTTTCTACAACCTTCTGCACCTGCTTTTTTCGACTACCGACAATAGTTATATACTCACCATTGCTGCTCATAAAATATTTTCCCTAAAGTCCAGGCATACGCAGAACTGCTTCCCAGAGCCTATAATGACCCTGAAACTTGCAGATGTTCAGCTATGTCTGGTTATGTGGTGAACACTACGAAAGCACTGGCCGTTCGCAGTGTTTAATAACGGATATTAAGTTTAGTTTTGTGTATCGCTCTTAGCGCTACACTGATCGATGAAACGGTTGATGCTGTCCCAGCGAACTAAAGTGCGGCGACCAATTCGGACACATTCAACATTTTTTTCGCGGACAATCTTCCAGGCGGTAGTTTTCCCCACCCCTAACTGACGGCCCATTTCAGATACTGAGATTAATGACCTCATGACTTCGTACTCCAATAGTTCGAAGCGTGAATGCTTGCGAACGGTTACCGTGAAGCACGGAAAAAACCGTCATGTGTCCAAAGTGGGTCAATTCGTGTCAGTTCGGTTCATCAAGCTCCATCTTGGGTCAAGATTCTTTTCTTGCACTTTTCTCGGTATTCATCGAGCAGCCTATTGACCCGACGCCCAAGGGTGCTCCTTGAAAGCTCATGATCTTCGTTTCGATCAGTGAGCTCCTGTTGGTATGCCTCGATCAATGCCGCACGCATGCCTGGGAAATCGGGATCGCCAAATCGCGCTCGAAACTCCCCGGTAGAAATCAAGTCCTTAAAATGAGTCTTCACGAGATTATCGTTGATCTTGCGCGCGCTGAGATATTCCTTGCCCCGTTTTTTGATTGTCTCTCGGGACTCATCGGGCTCGGTTGCCACAGGAAGTGGTACATCATTCGGCTCAGCAGCTTGGGGAAGTAGCACGTCATTCGGCTCAGTAGCCTGGGGAAGTGGCACGTCACCCGGCTCAGCATTTAAGAGAACTGGCAATTCCAGAAAGTCCGACGCGTGAAACTCAAGACCGATTGCTACGCGTCTAATTAAACCCTCTTTCATCCAAGAAGGCACATCTTCCTCATCGCCTTCCCAAGTGGAAATGATTCTATCGCGCTTAGCGTTTATGTAGAACCAGTCTTTCCTCTTTGCTATGACCATACCCTTATCGATATCTACATCTGAGATATCAATTTTCCAGCGGTGGCCACGCAAAAAGAAATCGGTGCCTACCGCGATGTACGGCTGGTATAAACAGCACTCATGCACCCATGATTGCGAATTCATCCCCTCGAATGCTCTTGGCTCGTATTTTGAAGTAGCATCACAATCGTAGGCTAGCCCGATATCGGCTTCTTGAAGCGTAACTGCTGCGCGGCATTCGAGCTCAGCTCCACCTAAGCGGTTAATCAACTGCGGCAAAGCCTCAGCCTGACCAACTGTTCTACTTAAGTAGGTCAGCACTTCACGTAGTGATATCCAATCCGAATTTTTAGACGATCTTATCGCGACCATTGAACGCTGCCTTTTCGCCAAAATTTTCATCCGCCTACTGACGTCTCATTCACTATAAAACCTTCTCCGAAAAGCATAGTAACCGTTGGATACGCGAACCTTCATTCGCTTGTGAGCGCTGCCTTTGGGTCTTGAAGCGCTCGCCAAGGCGCATTGCCAAACGAGCGGATTGCTCGTGATACGGCGGCCGTCAGCGACATTCACAGCAGTGCAAATCATTGAGAAAAAGAGATGTTTTTTCGGAATTTCCGCCACTCAATCGGCTGACTCTTGAAAAGAATGCTGCAATTCGCCATAGTTTGTATGCCTTCGGTCAGTCCCGAGGGTGAGGCGTTGCAACCTCGCAATTACAGTCGCCGGTCGAACCAGTTTCGGCCGGGTGGCCGTCGCGTATGTCCAGGGTCCGCCTAAAGGTGGCGGCGCTCTGTGACTGTACAGGGTTGCAAACACCCGGCTCACGCCGGTGCCTCTTAACAATAGTTGGGGGGCTGGAATGAGCCAAACGCATCGCGTTGAAGACGCCGTCTTCGAAGAAATCCACGAATTGAGCTACGAGGTCTGGACGCTTCCCCGTGAGGATGCGCCAGCACAGCCAGCCATCACCGACATTCAATCGATCGCAGAAGCGTTCGAATTGATGGAGCATTACGGCGGCAGCGCACTCTTTTATGTCCGTGACAGCAGGGGACGCGGCGTCACCTCAGCGGCCCGACAGCCGGACAGCGAGGCGAAAAACAGATGCGATGCCCAAGAGACTCAAAAGGAACGCGTCGAAGAAATTCGCCGTTGGTGGAGGAAATCGCTCAAGATCTACCTCTGGATTGCGGCGGCAATCGGCGGAGCATCTGTCGTAGATGGCATCACTCAGGTTCTCATGGACGGTGTATTTGAGGGTGGTATCCGCTACTTCTTCTCAATCCTCCTTCTGATCCCAGTCTGGCGAGCCTTGGAAGGAGGCCGGAAATGAACCGCCGCCTTCCACCGCCCGGAGGAAGCGGGCGCAGCTACAACATCAACCACAACCTCATTCGGCAGGTTCAGCAGCGATCAGAACCAGGCGGTGAAGACGCTCCTGATCCCAAGGCAACGGAATATCACTATCATCAGCACTTCAGCGCTGCTCCGGCAGCCGTGACGGCTGAACCTCCCCGCAAGTCGAGCGCAGGCAAGATTGCCGCCATCGTCATTGGCTGTATCTTTGTGCTTCTTATCCTGATTGGAATTGGCAGTGCAGAAAACGCTTCGGAGGAAGCAGGTGTCGATGGCGATGTCTCAGCACAGGCGATGTCCGAACCCTCACCCAACTACACCGAGCACCGCAACGGGGTTTATTACTACCCGTCCGCCATTTCGGAGAATGCTAAGGCAGACGGCATAGCCCTCGCTGCTGCCATCGGTTTTCGGTATCTGGGGGTCAATGCGGATGGCGAACACGTCCTAGCCCCGATGGATTCCCCAGGCGTTGAGGCTACCTGCGCCGACCCTTGTAGAGTCATCCACACCAACATGGGTGAAGCGCTGACCTTCACGCCCAATTCCGTAATCGGTGCTGCGTTCATCGATGCCATCAACGGTTTTCTCCAGGAACACCCGGGCAGCGTGAGCGCGGGGCCCGCGAGCTATTGGGAGACAGATGCTGCAGCGGCGGCTGCAGATGCCGCAGCGGCAGCGGCCGACGCGGCGGGAGTGGTCGCTGAAGCGGCATTAGCAGATGTAAACGCAGCAGCGGCTGAAGCGGAAGCAGCGTCCATGTGGTAGCTGCATGATTGCTCAGGTCAGGACACAACAACATAGCGGACGTCTGCGCGAAGGTTGGTCAAGACAGGAGACCGACAGTCGGTTTCCGCTGACATTCCTGCTGTTCCGGAGCCCAGTGACACTTCCTAAAAGTCGCCCTTCGTTCATGCTCAATCGCTCGGCCTAAATTGGGACATTCTCGACGTTCGCATGCGACATGTCGAACGGCAGCCATTGTCAGGAGCCGACGTTCAACGTTGCACGGCCCATGAAAGCAAAGCCGTAGCGCGCGGCAGGCGCGAATAGATCGCTGTCCTTCCATCGGGCCTGTAGTATGTCTGCGCCATGAAACGTGACATGGACCTGATCCGGGATTTGCTCCTGAAAATTGAAGACGGGCAACGCTCGTTTGATCTTCTGACCCCGGAAATCGCCGAAATACTGGGCGAAAGTGGCGAAGGCAGACTTCCGCGTGAACAGGCGGAACTACTCGAGTATCATCTGACCCTGCTCGATAACGCTGGTCTCATCACGATCCAGGCGAAGCTGTCGGGCGCGATCTGGCAGATCGGGCATATTACATGGGCTGGGCATGATTTCCTCGACACCATTCGCGATCCCGCCATTTGGCGCGAGACAAAAGCCGGGGCCAAGCAGGCTGGCGGCTTCAGTCTCGATCTGCTGAAGGCACTCGCCAAAGGGTTGATCAAGAAAAAGATCGAACAGCACACGGGCGTTGAGCTGGACCTCTAGCTGTCGTGTCGGTGGATCTAACATCGCAAAACCGTGCGAGTCAGTGGTGCGGTTTCCCTTTGTCTAAAAACTCGGCAAATGAAGCGTAACAGCGATTTCCCTCTGCGTTCCGGATACGCCCCAGCTTGGTGCGCGTAATTCTTTGCTGAAGGTAGGCGCAGACGCTGTCGAAACGATCATCCGAGATGAGATCGAGCTTCGAGCCAAACTCTTTCGCGATATTGCGATAGATCACGGCGTGGCTGAATTTCCCGGTGTGATGCGGAGCCCACGAGGCGAATTCGTTATACTGCTTCGCGAGGTACTTCGTGTAGCGCAACATATCGCGATCGGCGCCGATGGTCCCGGCAAGCGGTGCCACTACGACGCGGGATCGCCCCTGGCGGATACTGACGTTGGAGCCAGCGCCGGCAATGACGACGGTGCCCTTGTTGTCGGGGATTGTGATGCGGTCCATCGCATCGAGAAGGCGCTTTGCTGAAAACGCATCGGCTGTGTTCTCTGGGCGGCCAGCCAACTGCTCGTGATCCTGCTTCATCGCCAGAAGCCTGGCCACGGAGAACTCAATTGTGTCGGTGTCGATCAGCTTGTGGTGCCGACGGCATAGCAGGATGAGGTTCTCATAGCCGTGCCGCTCCGCGTCGGTTTGTTCGGGGTCATACCGTTCACCACCTGGTTTGCTGGCGCGTATGTGACAGATTTCGCCCATGTTGATGCCTGCCATCCCTGGGCTGTCTTCGATGATTAGCGCGGGACAGCCGGAAAAGGCACAGCGATTGCCCGACATTGCGTAAAGACGTTGGATGGCCCGGATCGAAGGCTTCGGCATTGGCCTTGCTCGCTATTCGGTTCAAATCTCGATCGGGACCTCGACGAGAACGGGGACCAATGCGGAAATCGGCGTATGAAGATCGACTTCAACGCCCGGCGTCTCAAGGCTGATCACCAGCGCGTAGCGCGCTTCCTGCCCATGTTTCCCGAGCGGTTTGCGCTCTCGCCACCATCCGGAGATCGGGTGGACATATAGCGCATTGCGGGCAGCAAGTTCGATGGCAGGCCCCTCCCAGATATCGACATGCAGCGAACCCGATGAGATCTGCTTTTCGCCAAACAGCCAGCCGTCGTTTGCTTCATTCACCGCACGCGGTGCGTCTTTGTCGTATCCTTCGGCATTGTTGCGACGGTTGAAATTCCCAATGGTTTCACGTGACCGCTTGAGATCAAAACGCAGGCCGAAGGACTGGTAGCGTGCCGGGTCAAGGTTGGTGGCAAAGCTGGGGTTGGGTTCCACGAAATAGGATAGCGTGACTTTCAATCGCACCCGGGTGTTGTCGAGCGCCTCGAGTACGTCTTGAGGCCAGGGAAGCTGGTAGATGTGCGACTCGTTGAATCGGACGCTGCCGCCTTCCATGCGAAACGGTCGTATCGTGTTCTGTGCGACCATAGCGAGATCATCTATCGCGGACGCCATTGCGCGCCTAAGGTCGGGAATCCCGTAGCCAAACCGCCTTAGGCAATCGGCCTTTTCCCGCTTTGTCGCGCACTGCGCGACAAGCTGATCCATGTGGCCGGTCCAACGGGCACTGTGCACCATGAGCGCACGGATCGTTTCCGGCCAATACTGCGGGTAGGCAGCGGTCAGTTGCGCTGCCATCCGGGCGGCTTGTGCGGTTGCGGCACTTGTCGCCCAGAATGCGTCTAGCGGCTTCTGGTCCACCAAACGGGAGGCCGTGAGGAGGGAGAGGGAATCGAGACCTGCCACCGCTTCAGCACCACTCGGGCTGAGCGCCCGGTTGCCAGCCTCGAAAACGAGTTCGGGTTTGAACGGAGACTGGCTGGTGTCCCATAGAAAGGATGTCCGGCTGTAGGGGCTGGCGGCGCCCACCGGTGCCATCGTTGTCCAATTGTCGTAGCCTGCCTCGCCAATCCCGGTCTTTTCGGTGTATCCGCCAATTGTCAGCGCGTTCCACGCCTGAGACGGGTCCTCAGCCGGGAAGGCATCGGCATCCGCGATTTCGGCAGCGACCGAATTGTCGGGAATATTGCCCGCAGACAGCAGTATGAGCCGTCGGGGCGATGGATTTTCAGCATCGTCCGCTTCCGCGCCGGCCGCCGCCTGGTCTATGGCCGCGCTCCACGCCGTTGCGTCAGATCCGCTGCGCCCCTCGTTGGTGACCGCCATGCAGAAGACACGGTCACGATCCGGGTTGTTGATCTCCGCGAGCAGAATGGCGCTCTGCGTGATGGGGCCATAGGAATGGGGATCATTGTCCGGCAAATCTGGAGGCGGCAGTATCTTGACCGATTCCAGGCGGTGATTGAGCTGGGTCGGCTGATTACCAGCTAGTGGGCCGACCAGATCCCCGTGCAGGGCAAGTCCGGCCATCCCGGTCCCATGGCCGGCTCCGTGTTCATGATCGGCCCCACCCCAGTCCGTATCTATCGCCATCAGATCTTCTGGCGACAGAGCTGGTTCGATCAGGGGGTGTGCCCTGTTCACGCCTGTATCGAGCAGGCAGACTGCGGGCGCGTCATTGCCTGGCCACGTCACGCGCTCTGCGAGATCATCGATGAATGCCGGAACGTCGTCCTTCAGGTCCCTGGTGAACACCAAAGGGCTGTCGCTCGCGCGGCGAAGCTCGGAAATGCCTGCCGTCGCGAAAAGCAGCATCTCGATCGACGCCCGCCGCCCGTATGCCGGGATCACCGTGGTTTCCGGGAAGTGCAGAAAGGTGTCGGGGTTGCCAACATGCAGCCCCAACACTTCGGCACTGCCGAGAACTCTGTCGGTGCGGTCATTGAAGCACCAGAGTGCCCACCACATCTGTGCCTGAGGGTCTTCCGGCAGTGCCTCGGGTGCGTCGCGCCAGAAGCTTTGCAGGCGTGCCGCGCGAATGTGCTCGATCGGTTCGACCCGGGTCTTTTTGGGCGGCGAACCCTTTTCGCTCAGTTCCCCATTTGTGTAATCGTCGAAGACTTGGGAAAAGGCGTCCCGCATGTCATCAGGCACGAACAGGGCGATGCGGCGCACTCCGTTCTCATCGACGATTTCGGCCGCTTGCCGCGTGCCTTCTCTTTGCCGTTCAAGGTTGGTGGCACCTGCGACCCGATTGAGTTCCACCTCGATGAAAACGCCGCCGGCGGTTTCAAGGTCGACAGGCTGTTCCGGTAGGCCACGCTGGCCAGCTTCGGCCTCTGCAAAGGCATTGCCAATTTCTGCAATGAGGCGAAGGCCGTGATCGGCGCGAACCCTGTTCAGGGCGCGCTGCCGTGCATTGCTGCCTGGCGACTTGAAGGCACGTCGCTGGCCGAGCGCGGTGATATCGATGTGCGGTCGGTTGTGTTCGCTCACAGGGCTCAGCGCTTCACCGTAAACGCCGTTCGCATGGCCTGGCGCTCAGTGAGCTTGGCAACGACCTCTTGGGTGGTCGTCTGCTTCCTCTGCTCGAGGATCGCGGTCTTGACGACCTCATCTGCGGCGCGGGCAACTTCAGCCTGGCTCAGCCCGCGCGCCGCCTGTTCGATCGCGGCCCATCCCGCACGCTGGAACTTGAGGGGTTTGAGGTTGGCCTTGAGCACCGCGCGGACCTGCGCGGCCGTCGGCATATCAAATTCGAGAACGTCATCGAACCGGCGCAGGAGCGCGCGATCCAGTAGCTCCGGATGGTTGGTCGCTGCGATGATCGGGCTGTCCGTCGACGTCTTTTCCTCCATGAACTGGAGGAAGCTGTTGAGGACGCGGCGCATTTCGGCGACGTCGTTGGTCGCGGTACGATGACCACCGACAGCGTCGAATTCATCGAACAGATAGACCCCGCGTCGACGCCGGGCTTCATCGAAAACCAGGCGCAGCTTTGCAGCGGTCTCGCCCATATATCGGGTGATCAGTGTTTCGAGCCGAATGATGAAGAGAGGAAGTTTCAGCTCCCCGGCGATCGCCTCGGCCGTCATGGTCTTGCCAGATCCCGGAGGGCCGATGAACAAGAGGCTCCTCGAAGGAACCTTGCCATGTTCGCGCAGCCAATCGCGTTTGCGCTGCTGCAGGAGCATCCCATTGAGCCGTTCGGACACCGGCGAACTCAGAATAACGTCCTGAAGATCGACCACCGGATCACGATAGTCGAGTAGTCCTTCGAGATCGCCGCGCGGGGCAGCAAAAGATACGGGAATAGATGGTTTGACACCGCCCGCACCACGCGCCGCATCGACTGCGGAACGAAGTTCATTCGCCGTGTCGCGATGGCCTTGGCGAGCTTCAGAAGCTGCAACTTGCAAGGCAATAGAATAGAACTGCGCGTCGTCACCTTCGGCGCGACTGCGTAACATCGCCAGTATTTGCTTGGCGTTTGACATCTATTCTACTTTCCATCCCCTCGCGTCGCAAACCTGTGACGCCACCAGCGATACGTCATGCTTCCTGAAATTTGAAGCGCGATTGTTGCCCCAGGCCATCCGATCACCCGGGCTGGCTCAGGCCGCAGCTGTGGCATTGCGAACGCCCTTCGTTGCCGCCCCCATTTTGCCGGGCTGCGTGGGACGACCACCAGCGGTTTCGCGCGAGGCGAGCCTGCGCAGGTTGCGAAGGGTTGCCGGGACCGGACGGTCCCGAGTGATCAGCGAACGTCTTAAGCTGGTCGAGGAGCCATCGTCTTCGGAAGACATCGACGCTACGTCCACTATTCGCTAACAAACCGGCCGTTGCGAGGTCAAAACTCGGTCGTCGAAACCGGCCGTACGTTCACATCACGCGGATGACTTCAATGGGGCCGGAAGCGGACTGGCAGGTTTTTGCCAGAGGGCGGGGCAGCGGACGCTCACTCGGGCAATGAAGGAACGCCAGGTCGATTCGGTCGGCTGACAGCCAGATAAGGGTTCCATCCCTCGTTTCGTGGGTAGACAGGTCGGCACACATGGCACACCCTCGCGTACCGTTGCTGGACAAGCGGCCTGCCGCATGGCCAGCAACGGGGAACGGTTCCTTTGGGCTGAAGGCGATAATTCAGCTTGGCTGACACGCAGGGGAGCAAGTGGATGTTCAAACGGATGACATGGTTCGGAGTGGCAAGCCTTGCGCTTCTAGCGGCACAACCCGGGCTGGCGGCCGACCAGGAATTGCTCTCAGCCGCCACGGCCGACAGCGCCGCGACCCTCAGGACGCTGGAGCAACTGGTCAATATCGAGACCGGCACGGGCGATGCCGTCGGCCTTGCCGAGATGGCGACCTTTCTTGAAGCGGAACTGAAGACCCTGGGCTTTGCCGTCGAGCGCTCGCCAGCCGTGGGGATGCGAGAGGGCAGAAAGGTCGTCGGCGACAATATTCTCGGCCGGCGGACAGGCAGCGGCGGCAAGAACCTGCTGCTGATGGCGCATATGGACACGGTCTATACGCGCGGCAAGCTCGCCACGGTGCCGTTCCGCATCGATGGCGACAAGGCTTATGGTCCGGGAATTGCCGACGCCAAATCGGGTATCGCCGTGATCCTGCACAGCCTGAAATTGCTGCGATCGCGCGGCTTCGACGAATTCGGCACCATCACGGTGCTGTTCAACGTCGACGAGGAGCAGGGCTCGGTCGGCTCGCGGGACCTCATCATGGCCGAAGCCGCAAAGGCCGATTACGTGCTGTCGTTCGAGCCCACCGGCATAGCGCCGGAGGGGATGACCTACGCCACATCCGGCATCGGATCGGTGATGGCGACGATCACCGGGCGTTCGGCGCATGCCGGTGCAGCCCCCGAGCAGGGCGTCAACGCGCTGGTCGAAGCGTCTGACCTGGTGATGCGCACTTACGCCCTGGATCAGGGACCCGGCGGATTGCGCTTCAACTGGACGGTGTCCGAGGCGGGCAATGTTTCGAACATCGTGCCCGACAGGGCCGTGCTGCGCGGCGACATCCGATATCCGACCAACGCGCTGTATGAGGCATTCCTGAAGGACCTCGCTGTGCAGGTGGCGAAGCAGAAGCTGCCCGAGGCGAAAATCGAGCTGGTCACCGACCCGGGCCGACCGGCATTCGCCGCCAACGAGGGGGGCAAGGCGCTGATCGCCAGAGCCGTCGTCATCTACAAGGATCTGGGTTTTACGCTGGCCACCACGCCGATCACCGGCGGCGGCACGGACGCCGCTTATGCGGCGAAATCCGGCAAACCCGTTGTCGAGGCGCTGGGTCTACCCGGCTTTGGCTATCACACGACATTTGACGAATATGTAATGATCGACGCCATCCCGCGTCGGCTCTATTTGGCGTCGCAGATGATCATGGAGCTGGCACAGGGCAAATAGGCGTTGAGGAGCCAGAACCCCGATCAAGATCCGGATGCCTCTGCTCACCATGATTTGAATGTCTGCTGCGGGATCAGGACGGCGGGTGGAAACTCCGGCTTGGGCGCGAAGCGGCCGATCTGGCATCATTCGACAATCGCTAACATAGCAGTCGTTCCGAAGCGGATCGAAGGTCTCTGAAAGCTGCCGCTGGCTCGATCCTAGGCTATCAACCATTTCAAGGTGATCGAGCACCAAGGATATTGAGCCTCGCGACTTAGCCCAGTCTTGAGCGGTTCTGGCGCTGGCCGGTATCTGGTAGATTGCAGGGGGTTGATACTCGGGTTCCAACCTGGAGTCGCTTCATGACCATGGAACCGATTGCACCAACCAGACGGTGCGCAATCTATACTCGCAAGAGCACGAACAAGCGTCTTGAGCGCGACGTGAACTCGCTCGTCACGCAACGCGAGATCAGCAGTGCCTATATCAAGAGCCAGCAATACAAGGGCTGGGCCGAACTACCCTGTCGCTATGATGATGGCGGCCATTCGGGCAGCGGATTGGAACGTCCTGCGCTCGCCAGGCTCATGCAGGATATCGAAGCGGGCGAGATCGACGTGGTAGTGGTTTACAAGATTGACCGGCTGACGCGAAGCCTAGCCGACTTTGTCAGGCTGATCGAGATATTCGACCGTCGCAACATCGCACTCGTATCGATTTCGCAGGCGTTCGACACATCCGACAGCATGGGGCGAATGATCCTCAATGTCCTGCTTACTTTCTCGCAGTTCGAACGAGAATTGATCGCAGAGCGGGTGCGCGACAGCATCCGAACACGAAAGCGGCACGGAGAGATGCACGGAGGTCTCCCGCCATTCGGCTATATCGCCACTCCGAACGGCCTCAAGATCGATAATTCTGAAGCCAAGATCGTGAGGTTTATTTTCGACGAGTTTCTACGAACGAGACGCTACACGCGCGTAATGGCGGCGGTGCGCGAGCAAGGGCTCCGCAGCTCGGTAAAATATTCGCCACGCGGGAAGCCGCGCGGTGGAACCCCGATATCGCCGAGCACGGTCTACAGTATCGTCCAAAATCCGATGTATGTCGGTGAGATCCGTGGGCATGATCGAACCTATCCTGGAAAGCACGAACCGCTGATTTCACGGGAGATCTGGGATGAGGCGCAGGTAATTTGCCAAGACCGAAAGAGGCGCGAACCCAATAATCGCGATACTGATCACTTTCTGGCAGGTTTGCTCTGGGACGATCTGGGCCGCCATATGCGGCTCGATCTGAAGTGGCACTGGGGCAAATTCTACAACACTTACGTGTCGAGCAACGCGATCTGGTCGCAGAAGCAATTTCTCCGGCAGTATCGCTCGAGCGCCGATGAGTTAGATGCGGTGGTCCTGGCGTCAGTCGCCGAATTCCTGTGCGATCGCATCAAACTGAGAATGGCGCTGAAAGGTATGGGGCTCTTCGGCAAGGAACTGGATGGATTGGTCGAGAAAGGGCCAGTGACATCCGATCGTCTCGTAGCGACCCCGAAGCCGCATCTGAAGGAACTCTTCAAGGCAATCGCCCATCGCATTGAACTGGGCGAGGATCAGGTCGCGATCCAGTTCCGCATGCTGGAGGTGCGCCGCTATCTCGAATGGAACAGCAACATGAGCTTTCGTGGCCGTCCGGCGGACTGGCCGTGCAGCGATGCGCGCTATGAATACGTGGTCTCGGTGAGAGCTGTCACGGCAGAGCGCTGGCCGTCTTTGCACATCAATCCACGCAAAGCGTCATGCACGGGTACGCCTGATAGGAAGCTCGTCGACCTCATTCGCAGCGCTCGTAACGCGCAGAGGCTCGTGGAAGAGAACCGGGAACTCGACCTTGAAGCGCTCGCGAAGATCCAAGGCTACCGCACTGCCCAGTTCGCGCGATTGGTACGGCTCAACTACTTGGCTCCGGACATAATCACTGCCGTCTTCGACGGCACTCAACCGCCGGCGCTGAATAGGAAAGTGCTTTTGAATTCCAACGTACCGACCGATTGGGCGATTCAGAGAAAGTTATACGGATTCCCGCCACCTGAGCGCGTGATCGACCCGCGAAATCTGTTTGGTCGGGGAATGTGGCCGAGCGCTTTCGAATAATTTAGGCCACCTCTAGCCTGTCCGGTGCTGGGCGCGGGATCGAGCCGGTCAATCCGCGAGAAACGGTGCTTCACCGCTGCGAATCTCGTCAAGGGCCGAGCCGAGGGTCTCGACTACGAACCGGGATGACAGTGCGCATCCGTATTGATGAAGCTTGTCGTCCTTATCGGCATTGGCCAGATCAACTACCGTCTTAGCAGCGAAAAAGACGCCCCCGCCATTGAAGAAGTCGCGTGCCGCCGAATATAGGGCGGCAACTTCCATATCGAGCGCCGCCACCTTTCGACTCTGGTCGATGATCGATTGACCAACGGTCGGATCGGCCACGACCTGCGATCCGGACACCATAGGCAGCATGAGGATTTGGCGGCCGACGAGATCCGGCCACATCATGTCGTCGCGTAGCGAACGTGAGAGGTCCTCGCAGACGATCTGCTGCAGCCTAGCCCGTAATTTCGGCGGGATAGCGACTTGCATAAGTTCGGGCTTCAATTTGCCCCCAACAATCTTGCCGGCCTGATAATTCCAGCTGACATCTGGGACCACCAAGTCCCCCAGCTCCACCTCGCCTTGAATTCCGCCGCATATCCCCGACATTGCAATAGCCCGCGGCTTGAACGCTTGCGCGGCCTTAGTCGTTGCAATGGCGGTGCTAACAAGCCCGGGCGCAGAGAGGACGACCGCGACGCCGCGGTACTCACCAAGCTTGAGCTCGAGGCAGTCCAGCCCTTGCACCGTGAATAGGCGGCCGACCTCGACAGCCTTACAGTACTTGAAACTCGCCCGTTCTTTTTCGAGGGCGCAAACGATCAGAAAATCGAGTGGTCGATCGATCGCCAATTCGCGCAGGCGATTGGCGAGTATCGTCTTCCATACCCCTGTCTCATCGTATTCGATAACGGCAACGCCGTGCCGCGCAAAGCTCTCGCGTGCGTCGACGGCTATTTCGTGAAAACCGGTCATCACGACCCACGAGGACATCTTTCCGCTCCAATGATTTTCGATCTGTTCGCACCATTGCGGGGTCGCATCGCTCGTCTCGCGTGCCCCCTTCATCTGTGGCAGGACGAGGTCGGCAATGACAACGTCGAAGCGGACCCGCCCCATCTCAACAAGTGCATCATTGACCGTGCCCACGGTCGTCAACTCAAAGTGGTCTTTGCCGATGCACCCTTCGATAACCTCAGCGATGCGGGCAATCTTGTCCGAGTCGTCCTCTACCAATAGTACGTTCACAATTGCTCCCTCACTGCCTTCTCGAAAGGCTCTTTCCAGGCATTGTCTTCAGAGAAAAAGATGACATCGATTACGTTCTCGATGCCCTCGAATATTAGTTCGGCCCGCAGATCCTTTAAAGGTACGTGCCGTCTGTTGAATTCGACGGTTGGATACTGGGTCATGATAATGACCCTAGCCGGGCTATTGTTGAACGCCAGTTGAAGCAAGACGTCCAGACCGCCCACGGGCTGCGAATACGTGTCGATTGCACCCGGGCCGCCGGCATGACTAGGGATCGCCATGTCGAGCAAGACCAGTTCGAACGGAGACGCGGTGACGGTGGCCATCGCCTCTTGAAGTGAACCCGCGGTCGACACCGAGGTGATCGCAGGAAATCGCTCGATTTCCGCACACAGCTTTGTCAGCTTGTGGTGATCGTCCTCGACGATGAGCACATTCATGGCAGCAATCCTGTCAGCGGGAGCCAGATCGCAACCACGATAAATTGCCCCTTGCGGGTATCGGGACGAACCTCGAAGTCAAGGATCGCCCGGTCGACTTGCATCTTCTTGAGTTTGCGCACTCCGCTGCCTCCCTCGACGATATCCGCGTTGGCAGGGCCCGCTAGGCCCGCCTTCTCCATACGCGCAACGGCTGCGAGCGCGGCATCGCCTTGCTGCGTTTGCGACGATACCTCTATGTGAAGCACGCTACCCAGCGATCGCTCCTCAACGTTCGCCGCGATAGTCAGCTCGCCCGGATGTGCGCCGTGCTGGGCGGCGTTGCGGACGATGATCGTGAGCGCGTCGTACACGTTATAATAGACGCCCCCACTGAGCTCGAGCTCAACCCCCGCAGTGTGCACCACGGGGTGATACGTCAGGTTCTCCGCCTTTGCTTCGCGAAGGACTACGTCGACAATGTCCGAAAGCTGCGCCACGGGCGAAATGTTTGGAGGTTTGTTAAACCACGACGCAACCGCATTGAACGACGTCGACAACGAGATATTGACGTCGCGCTCGAACGGGATGACGGTCGCGTCGCCAGCGTGATGCCGGATCTTAAGCGTCTCGAACTGGTTTCGGCATTCGGCGATACCCTCACGGACCGCGCGCAGCTCGATCTCGAATATGTACCAGCAGTACTGCTCGATCGTGAAGGCGATGCCGCCCGCCCCGTGGTCGGCCTGCGCTTGTTCGTAAATTTTGTGTAGGCAGACGAGGACCGCGTCCCATTTCTCTTTGCTGTCGATGTCGGGGCTTATCATCGCCCCCTTGGGCGAGCCCTTTCCAGCAAAGTGCAGCCGCGAGGTAATCGCACCGATCGAATTGGCGAACGCCTGTTGCCACTGTTGATACTGTGCCAGGGCAGACGGGCCGAGACCGTAGTCGCCCGCGTCAGGGAGGCCGTCGAGCAGGGTTCCGCGGAGCGTCCCGTGGCGTATCCTTCGTCCCAGATACGAGGCGACGCCGAAGTCGGCGTTGACGCAGAACTCTCGGTAGCAGTCCATTAGTGCAACGAGCGCACGGCTGACCGGGTCGCGGTGAGCGGTTAGCCGTATCTCCGCAAGCGCTTTCTTGTTGGTAACGTCAATCTGGGGGAGCACGCCGATCGTCTCCTGGCGGATGAACCCGGAGAATTCGGACACCTTCGATATCTCGATCCACTGCCGGAAGCGCACTGAGTCAATGTTGAGCCGGGTCTCGTTGATCTGACCGCGGATCGCGGCGATCTTGCGGTCGATTCGCAGCTGCTTGGCCTTGTCGCGTGACGACTCATCGCGGATCCGCTCGGCGTGCCATTCAAGGATCTGCGCTCGGGTCTCATAGACGTCCTCTGACGTGAGGACAAGAAACGGCAGTTGGCTCAACATCGTCTCGTCCAGCAGCCCGATGAAGTAGCCCACGATTTCCTCACTTACTTTCGCGATTGCCTCGAGAAACGCGACGACACTGCCATCGTGATCCGTGAGGACGAAGCGCTGGAACGCTTCTTTGAATTGAAACGCATCGCGGGTGGCCGGGCTGTGCGCACGGATGAGCGTCAGGAGCATCAACTTGGTGAAGGGATCAACTGCGGTCTTTGACGCCGCGCGCAGACTGGCGGTCGGAAGCAGCCGGTCGATATTGGTGGTCGCGCCCATAAGCGCGGCCATCTGCGTGCCGTCGATTGCGGAGAAGTCGGACGCACTTTCGGCTAGCTTTGCGAGTGCGCAGCTGCGCGAAAGCACTCCCGCAGTCGAACTGCAAAAAACACCTGGCAGCGGCTCGCAGGCGATCGCATCCGGCGGTAAGATATCGGCGACGGTCGAGACGGTGGCGAAGAACTCCGATTCGAAGCGGTTTGGGGCGGTGACCTCGCGCTCGCGGATATCGGGTTCGTCGAAAAGCTGCTGGAGCGCAGCACGGAAGTTGCGGAACTCGTCGTACTCCAGAAAGGCTGGTGCCGCCCGGAACGTCTGTAGATCGGAAAACCTCTTGTTGCGTGCAAAGTAGGGCGAAAAGTCAGGTGCATTGGCTCGGACCTGCGCCCATGTGCGCTCGATCTCGGGGTGGAACCGGCATCTCTCCGGAAGGAGGCCAAGCGCCCGGTGTTCCAACAAGAAGAGTACCGCGTCGGTCAAGCTGACGGCGTAATGGAGCGCTAGGCAATCCAGAATCTGGTCGTCGCGAAAGACGATCGGGTGAAAGCTTACGAAGGCCAAGTTTTGCGAAGTGCTCGAATCCGGCGCACAATTAATATAACTGTCGAACCCGCCCTTGAGGTCGAGATATTCGAATTCCGATCCGATGCAGTCCGCGAGCGCCATCGCGCCATAATTGTGCGCCTCTGCACCGTACGAGGAGAACATTTTCTGCGCGGCGCGCCAAGATTGGGTCTCCTTGTCAAGGTAGCCCAATATGAACGCAAATTTTCGCGCCAGCGCTAGCGAATGGCCGTGCTTGTCGAGCAGCGACGACGAGGCAGCCAGAATGCCGATGTCGTCGCCGTCGACGATACTCCGGTTGAGGTCGTCGAGGCAAACTAGCGCATCACACACCTGCTCGAAACAGCGTTCGGCTCGCATGATCACATAATCGATCCGCGCCGCCCTGCCTGGGATCGGTACGAATACTCCTGCCTCGACGAACGGCGGTGCCTCGCACGGGAATTCTGGCGCTAGCGTCAAATGTGCGAACAGCGGATTCGTCCGTAAGTTGTCATCAAGCGCCGCGATGTCACCGCGTTCCGCGCTGTCCATGAGTCTCAGGAACGCTGCGCGTACACCAGCCTCCGCCTTCTTTTGCAACAGGCCACGCAGCAGGTCCCTGCTCTTAGGGTTAGCAATATCCTGGAGCTTAGGCGCGCGAGTCGTCGGAGAGGAATGCATATCGAAGTCCCAAGCAAAGATACGCCAATGGGTTGAATGGACGAACTGAATATTCGCCAGTCCGCAACCTGGCATTATCAAAATGCGGTCGATCGGGATCTTAATTCCTACTGTGCATAAAACAATAATATGAGCAGGATGGTGAGAACGATTTTCGGACTGGCGGCTGGGCTCGCGGGGCGGCCACAGCGTTGGCCTGGCCCAACCGCTCTTTCGCCGATCTGCTGCATCAGATCACCGCAGTTCCTCGACACAGCCACTTGCGCATGCTGATGGTCGATCTCAAGTTAAAGCCGATCGCATTCGACGAGATCCTAACCGATTGTGTATCTCTGGTCTCGACGCTGCGCACCCGGTTCTAACGCGCGAATTTCGTCATCGCAGTGCTAAGGCGTAACTGTTTTAAGCCGCGAACATAAAGGACGGCATGGTTCATTTCTATTGGGAATACGCGCGCCTTGCGGCGGCTTTCAGAGTGCTGTGACGATCAAAAAGAAATGACCGACCGCGATGAGGGCGCGAAGCTGACACGCCGGCTCGCCGTCCGGAACGTCCGCTATACTAGTCTGCGCTCCTGAAAGGAGCCGTTCCGGATCGTCGACAGGACCGTCATTTGTGCACCTGGGCAACGGCTGGAAGCAACGGTGCCAGAGCAGTGACATGCGCCATGTCTCGGAAACGAGCGATTTCGAGACACAAGAAATGAGTGTGTCGAAAATTAGCTTGACCTTAATTACAATACACTCGATAATTCAATGCACGTTTTCGATACAGGTGTATCATGTCGCGTGTGTTTGCATATTGTCGTGTCAGCACGGCTGATCAAAAATATGAAAATCAGATCTTGGAAATCCAAGCCGCGGGATTCCAACTCGAGCCAAGGCGAGTGGTTGCTGAAACCGTGTCGGGATCCACGCCTGCCATGGAACGAAAGGGCTTTCGCAAACTGATCGACCGGCTGGACTGGGATGATGTCCTGGTCGTTACCAAGCTCGACAGATTGGGGCGTAACGCGATGGATGTTCGCGCGACGATTGAACAACTCGCAGCGATGCATGTGCGCGTCCATTGTTTGGCGCTCGGCGGCGTCGATCTGACGAGCGCGGCGGGAAAAATGACGATGGCGGTTATTTCCGCTGTTGCGGAGTTCGAACGCGATTTGTTGGTTGAGCGAACGCAGGCCGGTCTGACACGTGCCAAGGCTGAGGGAAAGAAGCTGGGACGGCCGAGCAGCTTGACGACCGAACAACAAGATATCGTGCGGAAGCGACGCCAGAAAGGCGAGTCATTAGGCGTGCTCGCAAAAGAGTTCGGGGTCAGTCGTTCCGCGATTCAGCGTCTGGAACGGGTTGCCTAAGATTGAGGTCATAGATTGAATGGGGGCGCCGACGTAAGTTGCCGCCTAGCACGATGATTTGGGGAGAACGTCAGCATGGCCGCTTATCTGCAACTGGCGGCGCTGGTGCTCCTGCTCATTGTCCAGATTTCCTATCTCATTGCAGTGAGGTGCAATCGGCGCAAGGTCATGTTGGTCGGGGCTTCGGTAATCCTGGTATTGCTGGTCATCCTGCCCAGGGTTGCAGCGTTGCTGGGGACGTATGTTTTCTCACCGCTCTTGCTGCACTGTTGAGCAGTGCGGCTTCACTGACTTGGGCTAAGCACTCCTCCTCGGCGGCAGGGGAGGGGGCGCAGTGGCGAACTCCATTTAACAATGGTGCTGCAACGATCCGCGTCGTGGCACTGGCTATGATGCTATTCGCAAGCATACTGTGGGAAAAGCTTGTCATGCTCTCCGAGCGGTACTTATGAGGTCCCTCGGACTGTATGAGGGCGATTGATGAATATTATCAGACGACTAGGGCTGGTTGGGTTGGCGGCATTTGCAGCCGTGCCGGCCACGGCGCAGGATGCGAAATGGCATCTCATTAGTGTTGAAGAATCCTATGACCCCGTCGCCTGGTTCATTCTCGACAAGATCGAGTCTCAAGAAGCTGGACGGAAGAAGATCGTTTACGCGCTCATTATGCGTGAAGAGGATGAGTATCTTTACGATGTGCCTGATCGCGGGTGGTTCCAGTATCACATTATTTATGATTGCGAACGCAGGCAGTCGCAATTGACTGCTATCGATACGATGTCGGAAGAGGGCCAGGTTCTGTCGACAGAACCTAAGGAACGAGAGATGCGAGAAATTGTCGATGGCGATGACGGCAAATATTTTGCTTTCGTTTGTCAGAACCGCCGCGACAGCAAAGTTCGCGTATCGACCAAGGAATTGGCGAGGTCAGCACGTTCCCTCCTCGCTGACGCAAACTGATGGTCGTTTGCTAACCGTCTACTTCCGGGACAACTATCGATATAAGCGAGAGGGCTCTCTCCAATGGGGTGGAATCGCTTCGGGCAACGGGGTGCCGACGACGTTCGCCGATAGCGGGTGAGCCGGGTGCGAGGCGTTGCCGAAGCGCTGCGCAGAAGCAAGACTGCATCCTGAATTACCATTTTCCTACACGAACCGATCTGGTTATTCTCGGATGCAAGGAGCATTTCTCATGCGTCTCACGGACCCTGCCTTCCTCACCGCTCTTGCCGCGCTTCTGAGCAGTGCCGCTTCGCTGATCTGGGCTATTCGCCGTCATCCCGGGAAGGGCGATGCAAGATGACCCTCAGCCGTGAACAGGAGTTGTGGGCCATTGCCCTGTGGGTGGAGAAAACCCATGGGGCTGATGGCTGGCTCCATATCGCCCAGCAACAGGACCGCCTGCTCGCCGACGGGGACTTTGAAGGTATGAAACTGTGGCGGCAGGTTGCCGACCGGTTCGAGCAACTGCCGGGAGGGAGTAACGCTGATCAGATCAACTGATCAGAGGGCTGAGCTACTCTGTTTACGGCCGCCCGTGCCATGGCTCACACGCAACCCCGTCACCATCGCCATCCATCTCAGGGCGGTATCCTGGTTGTCCTCTGCGGAGAGGGGCAGCTCCTGCGGCACGCGCGGCAGCGCAGTTGCGATAATAGACGCTCGATGAGGGCGCCGACTGTGCTGGCTGCCTAACTTCTGCATTGCGTGCCTGCGCATAGCGAGGTGCAGGCGCAACCACCTCCGGGTTCGCTGCCCGAAACTCAGCCGGATTGACGAACACCGAGTCCCAGATGCCCAGGCGCCACGCGCGGGCCTGTTCCTCGCGTTCGAGATAGAGCTCGCCATTGGGCAGGTCGACTATCGCCATGCCGGAACTCACCTGAACTTCGCCCAAATCCATCGAGCCAACCGAGCAGGTCGCGACTGGCCGGCCATAGCGGTCCGTGGCGTGCTGGATACAACGGACCTGCTTGCCGGCAATGAGGGTGGCAAGCGCGCGGGTGGAGGCTTCACCGCATTGCCAGGCAACGCCGGCCCGCTCGCAGGTCTGCTTAGCCTCAGGTGCATCGATGCCCTGCAGGCGAATGCGGGTTCCGGTCATGTTGATCGTGTCGCCATCGCTGGCGACAGCCTGACCGCTGAACTCCTGTGCATCTGCCACAGAGGGGCAGAAGGCAGCCATGATCATCAGTGCTCGTTTCATGAGGCTCTATCTGGCAGGCGAAGGTTTACGACCGGTTCTCGCAAGGTGATGCCAACGATGGCGCGCGAATTGGAGGCGAGTTGCGGTTAGGCTGGCAGCACTCTCCGTCGGCTTAGATGCTCTACCCGTTGCAGGCGCAGCCGGGCCCCTTGGTGCAATTCTTGTCGCGTGCAATGCAGCTGTCGCCACAAGCTTTGCCAGCCTTACAAATCTTGCAGCAGCCATTCGCATAGGCGGTGCCGCAAATAGGTGCAGCAGCAGCAAGCGGAGCCAGAGTCGCGAGTGCCAGCGCGGAGAATAAAGATTTCATATTGTCCCCCAAACGTTCCTATCTCTGGAACATCGCATCATTGTGCAGTTGTTCGCGATGTATGCAATCCGGAGGAATGCGGGGCAGAGGAGTATATTTAATTAAACACGGTCGGGGTGGCGATGTCACACTTGGCAGCTCGTCCCGTTGCATAACGGCAACAGGCGCCCTTATTCTTGATCGATCCTGGCGGTTGGATGTTGCGGTTGCGAAGGGGGATGGCCAAAGGCCCGCCTCCCGAATGGGACCAGAAAACAACAATATGCAGGTGATACACATGAAGAAGTTCGCGATCGCAGCTGCTGCCGCCGCAGCCGTTTCCGCTACCCCCGTTCTTGCCCAGGAAGGCTCCGCCACGTCGTTCTACGTTGGCCCGGTTGTCGGTTATGAAAGCGTGAAGCTGAGCACTGAAGGCTACAGCGAAAGCGACGATGGCGTGATGTACGGTGTGGTTGCAGGTGCAGACTTTGCGCTGGGCACCACCGCATTCATCGGCCTGGAAGGCGAATACACCGAATCCGACGTCAAGGAATCGGCCCAGGACGTATTCGACCTTGGCGATGAAATCGGTCTGAAGACCGGCCGCAGCTTCTATGTCGGCGCCCGCGCCGGCGTGCCGGTTGGCGGCGCAAAGGTCTACATCAAGGGCGGTTATGTGAATGCCCGCCTTGAAGGCTTCTACGACGACGGCGCCGACATCTACGTTGCCAAGGACGACATGGATGGTTGGCTGCTGGGTGCCGGCGTTGAAGCCAAGCTGAGCCCAGTGGTTCTGCGTCTCGAGTATCGTTACTCGGACCTGGGCGACATCACCGTTCTCGGCGTGAACACCGACGTGAGCGCGAAGCGCCACCAGGTGGTTGCCGGCGCTCTGTTCAGCTTCTGATAGCGGACAACAGGTTGCATGCGGGCGGGCGGTTCCTTCGGGAGCCGCCCGCTTTGTTTATGCAGGCGCTGCGTTCAATCGATGGCGGTTGTTGGCACTGGCGGCGGCACTTCGGCTGCAACGGGGACGGAAAGGGAAACCGGAACTTCGAGGGGAGCGGGGCCGGTTTGCTTAAACGCCAGCACCACATCTTCATCCACGAAACCGCCCACGCCCCCACCCAGTGGGAAAATCGCGCTGGTTCCTGTCATGAAGAACCCAGCGACGGGTATCAATGCGACCGCGCCGACAACACCTGCGGTGCCGGTAACGCCTTTGTCATCGAAATTGCCTGTCAGGCGGATCTGGCGACCATTCACCCGCATGTAGAGCAGGCGCGCCTCGAGTTTTCCCGACTTGCCCCACATGCCTTTGTTGCGAACGCTGGTCAGTTCTCCCCATGCGGGTGTGCCAGCGGGTATGACTACGATCCCGTCGATTTCCACGGCGACGGCAACCTCGAGCTGAAACCGCTGGCCGACTTTGGCCGCCTTCTTCTTGGTCGTGATTTCTTCCAACAATCGCAGGGAAACCGGCGTGCCCGCGCGCAGCACCGCGTTCTCACTGGTTGAGCTTGCGATAGGAGCGGGTGGGGCCGCGAACGTCGGTTGTTCAACGGGCGCATATGCCGGTGCTGGCGGTTGCGGTTGAGGCATTGTCGTCGTTGTCACCGGAACGAGAACCGGTTGGTTGGCGAGTGCCTGGACGCTGGCGATCGACGCAAAAGAGAATGCCGCAATACGGATAAGTGATTTCATGATGCCCCCCATTTGCGACATCCCATGAGTCGCAGTCAGTAGTTTTGCCTTAGTGTTTGGCTCTCCACAATTGGTTACCGCCCGTATGACTTGACGGACGGTCCTTGAAGTTCGGCAAGTATCGTGGAGAATGGCTCTCGCATTTGTTCTGCATAAACTTCGGCGCGAGTAACGTTTAGCAAAAAGACGATTACACGGTGAGGCAAGTTCTCGCAGGTACAGCGCTTGACGGCCTGAAACCCGGCAGTATCGGAAGTGCTGCGTTTCAGACCCTCCGAAACGATCACAAAGGCAACTTCGCATGAGCCAGAGCACCGACAGCCACGAAACCCTTGTTACCCTGACGAGCGATATTGTCGCGGCTCATGTCAGCTACAATGACGTTGGGGTCGATGAAGTCTCGGGCCTCATCACGAGCGTTTACGCTGCTCTTGCTGGCCTTGGCGAAAATGCAGCCGCGGAAGGGGAAAAACCTCTCGAACCAGCTGTATCGCTGCGTTCATCGGTTAAGCCGGACAGCATTGCCTGCCTGGAGTGCGGGCGCAGGATGAAGTTGCTCAAACGTCACTTGCAGACCGATCATGGGCTCACCGTGAATGAGTATCGCCAGCGCTGGGGATTGAATAACGACTATCCGGTCGTGGCACCTGAATATGCCGCCAGGCGCCGGAATCTCGCTATTGAACGCGGTCTGGGCAAGTCGCCATTGGCGGGGCGGGGGCGTGGAGGTCGGAAGAAGCTTGGTATTCGCTGAGTGCATTCGTCGCTGGTGCGGACCCTGTCAGTCGAGACCAGCGTTTTACCTGATCTGCATATCACTTATCTCAGGAGCGGATTTCAACGTTGGCCTCCTGAAAACCTGCGCTTCTGCGAGCTTCGTCAGTGTCACTTTCAGTGAAGGAAGGTGCGATTTGGCCTGCGGAACGGATAGTGTTGTGTGCTACGGTCCAGCCTGATTGTAATGTATTGTTGATAAGGGTTAACCCCCATTGACGGTCCAAGGGAGGGGCGGTCATTGGCTCCAAAGGCTTAGGGGGCATCAATATAATGACGTCGATTCGCGTGCTTGTCGCGTTGGGGGCATTTGTCTTCGCGGCTCTGATGGTATCAACGGCGTCAATTGCCAGCGAGACGATCACTTATACTTATGACGCACTCGGGCGTCTCGTGAAGGTAGTGGGCGCTGGAGATGTAAACAGCGGTCAGACCACTTCTACCACTTACGATTCTGCGGGGAATCGCACGAACCAGACCGTCAGTGGTGTGTCGGGCCCGCCCCCTTCGCAGCTGTCGATTGACAACGTCAGTGTAACTGAGGGTGGCCAACTTACCTTCACGGTAACCCGGACTGGCACGACCTCGACTGTCGTCAACGTAACATACAGAACTGCTGACGGAACGGCGTCTGCGGGCAGCGATTTTACCGAGATAACTCCTACAACGCTAACCTTCACAGCTGGCCAGACCGCCAAAACCATCGTGGTCTCCACGATCGATGACAGCGTCGCTGAAGATGTCGAGACGATGACGGTGCTGTTGTGGGATGCCACTGGGGGATCAACGATAACGAATGCCACGGGTACGGGCACTATCCATGATAACGACATTGGATTGTCGATCGGGGATGCAAGTGTAATCGAGGGAGGCCCCCTCACATTCACTGTGACTCGTGTTGGTGTGCTTACGGGTTCCGTGTCCGCCTCATATGCCACTAGTGATGATACGGCCTTTGCGGGTAGCGATTACACAGCTGTTGTGAGCGGCACCGTCACGTTTGCGCCAAATCAGACAACCCAGACAATAACGGTCAACACTCTCGACGACAGCGATCCGGAACCCTCCGAGACGATGACTGTCACTCTATCGTCGCCGACTTCTGGTGCCACGCTGATGCTTCCAACAGGTACGGGAACGATCCTGGACAATGACCAGCCGGTGGCGCTTTCCGTATCCGATGCCAGTGCAACTGAAGGTACCAGCCTGGCTTTCACGGTGACGCTGTCAGGGCCAAGTGGCGCCACTGTGTCGGTCAACTACGCTACCGGTGATAGTAGTGCGACTGCCGTCGGCAATGATTACACGCCCGTATCAGGAACTCTCACCTTCGCACCGAGCGAAACTACGAAAACGGTTTTTGTCCACACATTGGCCGACAGCATGTCAGAGCCGAATGAGACGATGGTGCTGAATCTTTCTTCGGCGAGTGGGGCCACTATCGCCAACGGCGTTGGAACGGGCACGATAGTAAACGGGGGCAGTCCAGAAGCGATATTCTCGATCTCGGATGTGACGGTCACTGAAGGCGGAACCCTCAGCTTTACAGTCACAAAGTCGGGATTTTCTTTCCGGACGTTCAAGGTGCCTTACACCACGATGGACGGTACGGCGGTTGCTGGCTCTGACTATACGGCCAAGAGTGGTGAGCTGAGCTTTCCCTTCTTCCTGAGTTCGCAGACTGTCACTGTCGCAACGATCCAGGATAACGTGGAAGAAGCGACGGAAACGATGACTGTCGTTCTTGGCGCGCCAAATTTTGAAGAGGGCGGGCTTGCCAAGAATATTGGTGTTGGCACAATTCTTGATGATGACGCACCGCCCCCTCCAAGTTTTGCAATAGCTCCCACCAGTGCAACTGAAGGGGGTACTCTCAGCTTTGTCGTTACCCGGTCTGGAACTACCAGCTCCGCTGTAAGCGTAGATTATGCGACCTCGGACGTTAGTGCTGTTGCTGGCGCGGATTATATCGCGGCGTCGGGCTCGCTGAATTTCGGTGCTGGCGAAACTAGCAAGATCGTCGATGTCAGCACGATCGATGACAGCGTGTATGAGGGCGTAGAGACATTCCAGGTAACGCTGACAAATCCGATTGGAGCAACGATTTCGAGTGGGTCAGCCGTTGGTGCCATCAACGACAATGATGCTGCGCCGCCTGGTGAGCTTTCTGTTAGCGATGCAACCGCGAACGAGGGGAGCAATCTGAGCTTTGCGGTGTCGCTCGCTCCCTCAAGTTCCGCAACGGTTACGGTTAGCTACGCAACCGCTAATGGTACGGCGACGGCCGGCAGTGATTATACGGCGGCGTCGGGCACGCTGACATTCAATCCTGGAGAGACGTCAAAAACGGTTGCGGTGGCAACGCTTACCGACAGTGTGGCTGAAGCCGCAGAAACGATGACGCTCAATTTATCTTCGCCGAGTAGCGCCACGATCGCAGATGGAAGTGGGACAGGCACGATCATCAATGTACCGACCGTCACATTTTCAATTAATGATCTTGATGTTTCTGAGAGACTTAATCCCAACGAGAAGCTGATATTTGAAGTTACTAAGACGGGAAGCCACACTGGAAACATAACTGTTAATTGGACGACCGCTAACGGAACAGCAATTGCTGGATCTGATTATGTGGCTGAATCAGGAACTTTGACGTTCGGTCCATTAAAGATGAGGGATGAGATTTTTATCACGAAAATAAATGATAATATCAAAGAGGCAGAAGAATATATGATGGTTGTTATGACTTCGCCAACAGGTAACTCCGGTTTTACTAAAGATACGGGTGTGGGTACGATCAGGGATGATGACTGATAATCGGTTAATTTAGAGATATTGCGAGAAGTTTATCTGAAGGGTGCTGTTGTGAATACATCTATTGATTTCCGAGGAATGAGAATTGGTATTATTCAAGCACTCCTTCTTTCTTCAATGGCATTAACCGGAATTTCCGTGGCTCGTGCGGAAAATCCGAACGCATACGATATCGGTGGGATCGTGACCGTGCCAGCCTTCAACTCGATCGATCAGAATGGGGTTGATCTGGCGAGCGGTATGTTGCGCGTGCGCAGTCCGGTTATGACCATGGGCTCCGGTGACGATGCGTACGTATATGGTCTTGAGTGGACGGGGCAGGCTTGGCGGCACATCGGTTTGCCGAATGTTTCGAGGGATGGCAGCAAGTATTATGTAAGCTTCGAGGGCCAGACTTACGAGTTCAACGACTACGGAAGCAATTGGTCCGAGCGAAAGCCGGTCAGAGGAGCCTCTCTGGAATGTAGCGTTACCTTGCCGAGCAAATATGTAGATTTCTGTATATTCATCGGTCGGCACGGACAGATTGTCCAGTTTCACGGTTATCCGGAATTCACTCCAAAGAGCAACTTCCTCGGATACGAGGCCATGGCGCTGGGCAATCTCGGGATTCCAGGAGCAGCATTGCATGGAACTCACTCGTCAGGGCAGTGGCTCGATTATGGGCTGCTCGAAGAATACCGGGGCAACGGGTTTGATGTTGGTTACAATCAGCATGAACAGATTTTCCGCATGAGAGAGCAGTCTCTTAAACTGACAACCTCCAATCATAATGGAGGAAATAACAGCGAGCATTATCTCAGACCCAAGAACGCCACCCAGATTTTTACTGATGACTTCGGTCAGCAGTGGAAGTTCATTACAAACGGCGACCGCGAAATTTCCAGCATCCAACGTCCAGGTGGATTGGCAACGATCTCCTATACGTATGATGGGGATCATCGCGTGGACCAGATCACCACGCCCGACGGCGTCTGGGACTATAACTTCTCCACTTCAGGAAATATCAGAACGGCGTTGGTAATGGCTCCAAATGGCAGGCAGGTCCGCGTCAAATCACACAAGGATTTGGGCTACGTTACTGAGTACGCCGAAGGTCAGTTGGGAACTTCAAGCGAGAAGAAGACGACCTACACATACAATGCGGACGAGCGCCTTGTTCAGATCACCTATCCAGAACTGAATTATGACACATTTGAGTATGATGCGCGCGGTAACGTCATCAAAAAGCAATCATATCCCAAACCCTCTTCGGGTGAGGCGGTGCTAACATGGACAGTTACATTCCCTGCCACATGTACCAACCGTGTGACATGTAACTCGCCCATTTCTGCGACTGATCCGGAAGGTAATGTTACCGACTTCGAATACGCAGCTACTGGAGGGAAGCATCTCACAAGATTGGGCTCGACTGTCGTAGTGAAGAGCAACGTGGATGTTGGGGAGTTTCAACCCTCCAAGGTCATTTACCCTGCAGCGCAGTCGGGTGCGCCACGTCGCGCTGTTTCCTATGAGTACCGGAGGGGAAAAGTTTCCCGTACCTCTACGTGTATCTCCACAGCAAGTTGCGCGGGGACGGCTGATGAAGTGGTCACCGAGACGAAGTTTGTAGCGGTGCCCACGAATGTTTCGGTAAAGACGGCAATGGGAAGCTATGCCGTTATCACGGATAACTTCCTTGTCCCGGTCGAAGAAGCCGTGACTGCCAATGGTCAGGTCCGACGCTCGTGCAATGTGATAGATACGTTCGGACGAGTGGTTTCGACAATTCCTGCATCGGCCAATCCAGCGTCCTGTTCCACGACGTTGGTGACGCCGCAATCGACTACAGCGAATTCGCCCGTTGCGAATCCAGCCCGGACAGCGCCGACGTTTTCACAATAACGACATAACGTTTTTACAGTCCGGATCGGCATGATCGGGCGGGGGCAAGACATGAGAAAAATCAGAGCGATTTCGCGCGGGGTTATCTTCAGTGCTTCAATTGCGGGGGCTTCGCTTAGCGCACAGACAGCGCAGCCCGATCCGCGGGCGACCGCGATGCGATATGACGGTATGGGACGCCTTGTTGGCGAGATCGCGCCTGACCCGGATGGTTCCAGTGGTCCACTCAAGTTCCCGGCCAAACGCACCGTTTATGACACCGCGGGTCTGGTCGTGCGTGTTGAGAGCGGTGTGTTGGCAGCATGGCAACCCACTAGCGTTGATCCGAAGGACTGGCCCAGTTTTACTATTCTGGGCAGCGAACGCTATTTCTATGACACGATGGGGCGTGTGGTTCGCACGGAGGTGCTGGGATCTGACGGGGTGACAGCTTCAGTAGTCCAGACCAATTATGATCGTGAGGGACGGCAGGGTTGCACTGCAGTCAGAATGGACCCTGCCAAATTCGCTTCGGCGCCTGCCAATGCATGCACGCAGTCGACTGGAACGGTCGGTGCTTTCGGCCCCGACCGAATTTCAAAACATGTGTACAGCACAATCGATGGAACCCTGACGCAGGTCCTCAAAGGAGTGGGGTCACCCGTCGAGATTACGGACGTCGCTTACCAATACACTAAAAATGGCAAAATCAGCGTCGTAACCGATGCCAATGGCAACCGTGCGGAACTCAGATATGATGGGTATGATCGGCAAAACCGCTGGGTCTTCCCTTCGAAAACCACTGCCGGTGCGATCAACGAAGCAGATTACGAAGCTTATACCTTTGACAAGAATGGAAACCGCAAGACACTGAGAAAGCGCGACGGGACGACCATCACCTATTATTATGACGCCTTGGGCCAGCTCACTCGTAAGGATCTCCCTTCAAGGGCGGGCCTCGATCCGCTGGATGCTCGTGACGTCTATTACACCTACGATCTGAGAGGCCTGCAGCTATCCGCTCGGTTTGGTTCGACCACGGGCGTTGGTATTATCAATACCTATGACAAATTTGGACAGCTCACCTCGACGGCCACCAGTCTGATAACGGGTAGTCCTGATCTGGATTACACCTACGATCTTGTTGGCAATCGCACACAGATTACACACCCAGACAACCAGTCTTTCACGTCGGGATATGATCAGCTCAACAGGCTTACCTCGATCAAGAAGGGCACCACTTCCCTGGTGACCGTCGGTTATAACGATCGTGGAGCTGTTGATGGCATAGGACGTAACGGGAGTGGTCACACGCAGAGTTTCGGCTATGATCCAGTCGGACGTGTCAGAACCATTGGCCTGAATTCTGGAAGTAGCTCCAGCAACGTGGCCTGGACGTTCACTCGTAATCCAGCCTCGCAGATCCTGTCGGAAAATCGCAACAATGATCTCTATGCATGGACGTTGAGAGCGAACGTCAACCGAAGCTACAATGTCAACGGGCTGAACCAGTATTCCAGCACGCAGGTTGGATCATCCACAACGGCTTATTGCTACGACGCCAACGGCAATCTGACTGACGATAACACGTACGTTTATTTGTACGATATCGAGAACCGCCTTGTCGAAATGCGCAATCGTGCTTTGGGAGCAGGAGTTTGCCCGACTGCAACGACGGGATACACCGGATCACTGATGGCCCGGTTGCGGTACGATCCGCTTGGGCGGCTGTACGAAATCACCGATGGCGTTACATCCGTGGCAACGCGGTTCGTGCATGATGGAAATGCTCTCGTTCTTGAATACAACAGCGCAAACGCGATAACCCAGCGCTACGTTCATGGCAGCAACGTCGAGGCAGATGACCCATTGTTGTGGTACGAAGGCGCTTCGACCGCGATTGGGCAGCTTCGCAATCTGCATCCAGATCCCAGAGGATCGATCGTGCTGGTGTCCGGACAGGATGGCGCTACTCACGGGATCAACAAGTATGACGAATGGGGTGTCAACGACGTCACAACAAACAAAGGCCGGTTTCAGTATACGGGCCAGGCATGGTTGGCCGAGTTAGGTATGTATTACTACAAGGCGCGGATTTACTCACCCAAGCTTGGGAGGTTTATGCAAGTGGATCCGATTGGATACGAGGATCAGGTGAACCTTTATGCTTATGTTGGCAATGATCCAATAAATGGAGTTGATCCAACCGGACTTTCTTGTTTTCAGAATGAAAATGGAGCCAATGTTTGCATAATAGATGATGCACAATCTTTTTATGATGCGGGTTATTCGAAAGAGCAAGTGAAAGATCTTGCCCAAAACTATGCAAACGCTGTGGGGCAGGCTTTTAGGTACGGTGATCGTGAAGTAACTTTTTCGGCGGGAGGGAAAGAATTTACTGCGACGGGAAATCAAATCGCAGAAGGTCTTTCCCTTAGTTATGTAACCCTCGAGCCTGGCTCTACGTCTAATGCTAGTTTGGCTGGTGGACCAAGAAGTCCTGGCCGCAATTTTCAAGAACGCCTGTTAAAAAGTAACAAGAAAAATCTTCCCTATGTAATACATATCGGAAAAAATATGTTCAAGTATCACGGCAAGGCGGATTCTCTGAATGATCAGCAGAGCATAACTTTTCTTCACGAGGGTGGGCATACGGTGCCTGCTGAAGAGGTGATGGTAGGGGTCAGGGGGTTTAACGAAGGTCATCAAAATTCATATAATGCGGCAGCTATAAAAATTTGGGGGTGGGTAAGATGAATATTTCAAATAAAATATTATTATTTTCTTCAATTTTTATTGCATCCTGCTCACCAAAAACAAAAACATGTTTTTATCTTGGTAAGTCTGATTATTTAAATGTTAAAAGCGGTCAAAAAATGACGGTTGGGGTGGGTAGTTCAAATTATCTAGATTTCATATTTTCTGGTGATGAGAGTGATACTTTAGGGCGCTATGCAAAATTGGGGTATGTTGAGGAGGGTAATTATTTAACAGTTGGGCAAAGTCTTTCTATTTCCGGAAAAGATTACGAAAAAAATTGGAAATCAGGGAAAATAGAATGTTCAAAAAATAGTAAAAATGAGGAAGTCAGCATTATTGTTTGTAAAAACAAATCTTCTGGAGAAATTACATCTGTAAAATATAATAAAGTTCGTGGAATTGTTTCTTGGAATGATGGTCCTTATGAAGGTGAATTCACTGATGAATCTCTAGATTTAATTTCAAAAATTGGCATTGGAGCTCAGGTCAGTTGCCGTGATGAATAGAAATATTTTAACCTGGTTGAGATTTTAATTTTCTTGGAGGGACGGTTTGTGATCGGCGTGGATGTAATGACCTTCACTATCGCTCACTCCTGGTAAAGGCGTCTAAGAATAAAGTCGTTTAGTGATTCGGAGGACAGTTCGTTGGCGGGGGAGTTGCAGCGTGACACGGTATTCGTAGCTTTGACGCGGCCACAGATGTTTGCCGGTGTCACCTACAGCTTCTTCGTGATCAACGCGATCCTGGCGGTTGAACTGTTTCTCATATTCAAAAGTTTCAAGGTGTTGCTGGCGGGGGTGGTAATCCACGGTATCGGCGCGCTTGTCTGCCTGCGCGAACCGCGCTTTTTTGATCTCTGGATTGCGCGCGTGCGTCATTGTCCCAGGATCCGGAACTACGGCTTCTGGAAATGCAATTCCTACAAGCCCTGAAAGGTAAGCCCGCCGGTCCAGGCACGCTTGGTTTCGCGCAGCGCGAGAAGCCGGCCGGTATCCACTTGCCTTACGCAAGGCATGTGGACGCTGTGACGCTCGAGACACGCGATGGACTGCTGATGCAGGTCATCCATCTTGGCGGGCTGCTGTTCGAGACCGCCGATGGCGATGAACTCAATTACCGGGCAGAGCTTCGCGATGCGATGCTGCGTGCCGTTGGATCATCGCGCTTCGCAGTCTATCACCACGTAATCCGTCGCAGGGCCGACGTGGCGCTCGACAGTGACTTCCGAGACGATTTCTCCGGTAATCTCGATAAGCGCTGGCGCCAACGGCTCGAAGCCAAGCAGATGTATGTCAACGACTTGTTCCTGACGATCGTGCGTCGTCCGCTGCAGGGCAAGATCGGAATGGCCGAGCGACTGCGCAATCTGTTTGCCCGCAGCGTCGAGCCGAGACATGCAGTTCTTGCCGCGGAGCGTCGAGCGCTGGATGCTGCCCGCGATGCTGTTGTGGCAGCATTAGGCCAATACTCTCCGCGATTGCTCACTGTGTACGATACGCCTGACGGACCGCGCTCGGAGCCGCTGGAGTTTCTGTCGTGCCTGTTCAACGGCGAGATGCGGCCGGTTGCGCTGCCCCATGGCGATATCGGACTTCATCTGCCCTGGCGGCGGATAAGTTTCGGGCAGGATACGGTCGAACTGGGTGCGGCAGGACCGCATCCCCGTGCGTTCACCGCTATTATCTCCATCAAGGACTATCCGGGGCAGACGATGCCGGGGATGTTTGATGAGCTCTATCGCCTGCCGTTCGAAATGCAGGTCAGCCAGAGCTTTGCGTTTGTGGAGCGCGGGCAGGCTCTGGGCCGGATGAACCTCGCCCTGCGGCGTATGAAATCGGCTGAAGATGACGCGCTTTCGCTGAGAGATGAACTGGTAATCGCCAAGGACGATGTGGCCGCCGGTCGCGCGGCCTTTGGTGAGCATCATACCACGATCGCTATTCGCTCGGATCATCCCGACCGCCTCAATGGTGAAGTTGCCGAGGTCATCGCAATGCTTGCGGATCTCGGGATCAATGCCGTACGCGAGGATATCGCGCTGGAGTCTGCTTTCTGGGCCCAGTTTCCCGGAAACTTCAAATACAGCGCGCGCAGGGGTCTGGTTTCCACGCGCAACTTTGCCGGGCTTGCGAGCCTCCATAATTTTCCGGTCGGCCAGGCAAGAGGCAATCACTGGGGAGAGGCGGTCACATTGTTCGAGACCACCGCTGCAGGTCCTTACTTCTTCAACTTCCACCAGCACGACCTGGGCAACTTCACCGTGATCGGCCCGTCGGGTTCGGGCAAAACAGTGGTTCTCAATTTCCTCCTTGCACAGGCCCGCAAGTACAACCCCCGGATCGTGTTCTTCGACAAGGATCGCGGGGCAGAGCTCTTCATCCGCGCGCTGGGCGGCCAGTACGACCGGTTACGCCCGGGCGAACCTGCCGGCCTTAATCCGCTACAACTTCCAGATACGCCCGCAAACCGGCAGTTCCTGATCGAGTGGCTGACGCTTCTGGCAGGCGGGGCTGACAGCGGCGAGGCCGAGCAGATCCGGGATGCGGTTGAGGCCAATTTCGCCCAACCAGTCGGACGTCGACGCCTGTGCTATCTGGTGGAACTGTTCCGGGGTTACGCAAAGCCAAAGGGGGATGATCTCCATGCCCGGATGCGGCCCTGGTGGGGTGAGGGCGAACGTGCCTGGCTGTTCGACAATGAAACCGACCTCACCAACCTTGAGGCTGAGACGGTCGGGTTCGACATGACTGCCGTGCTTGACGATGCGCGGGCGCGCACGCCAGCTCTGCTTTATTTCTTCCACCGGGTGGAAGAACGCCTTGATGGAACACCCGCGATTATCGTCGTTGATGAGGGTTGGAAGGCGCTTGACGATGAAGTGTTCGTACGCCGCATCAAGGACTGGGAAAAGACGATCCGCAAGAAGAACGGCATTATCGGCTTTGCAACGCAGAGCGCGCAGGATGCCCTCGAGAGCCGGATCAGCAGTGCGATCATCGAACAGGCGGCGACGCAGATATTCATGATCAATCCCAAGGGGCGGGCCGAAGATTATATCAACGGCTTTGGCCTGACGCCGCATGAGTTCGAACTGGTGCGCACCTTGCCGGACAGCTCGCACTGTTTCCTCATCAAGCATGGCAATGACAGCGTGGTTGCAAGACTCGACCTTTCGGGCGAACGGGAAATTCTGACGATCCTTTCGGGACGTGAGAGTACTGTGCGCCTGTTCGACGAGCTCGTTGAAACTACCGGCTATGCGCCAGGCGCCTGGATGAAGCAGCTTCTTGAGAGGGCTGCCTGAATGGCCTGTAACGCCGTCACGACAGGGCAAGGGTTCCTCACCGAGACACTGGCTCACCTTGATTGCCAGGCGCAATCGATCGGCGGGCTGGGCTATGGGGCTTTGGCCGACAGCGGTTCGCCGGCAGGTGCTGTGCTGGTAGCTCTCCTCACACTCTTCATCGCGATCTTTGGCTTGCGCCTGCTGTTTGCAGGCGAGGTTGGTGCGCGCGATGCCGTGGGCGCCATGCTCAAGATCGGGATCGTGCTCACCCTGGCTGCCAGTTGGCCAGCGTACCGCACGCTGGCTTATGATACTGTGCTGCGTGGTCCTGCCGAGATTGCGGCTGCGCTGGACAACGAGAACCTCCCCGAGATGCAGGGCGGCCTTGCTGCCAGGCTGCAAGGGATTGACGACGGGATTGTTGCCCTGACGTCTACGGGAACAGGACGGCAGGTCGGCTCGCTCGATGTCCCAGGCGAACAGCGCGGATCGTTCTCGGGAATTGCGCTGCAGGATGAAAGCGGATTTGCCTGGGGCCGGACTGTTTTTCTGGGGGCCACTATCGGTCCGCTCGCGGCCCTGCGCGTTACGGGAGGATTACTGTTGGCGGTGGCACCGCTGGTCGCCGGGCTATTGTTGTTCGAATTCAGCCGAGGAATATTTGCAGGCTGGGCAAGGGGGCTCTTTCTGATCGCCCTGGGCTCGCTGGGCATCACACTGCTGCTCGCTGTCCAGATCGCCATCATGGAACCTTGGCTGGTCGATACCTTGCAACGCCGCAACCTCGGCTATGCGACACCGGGAGCGGCAAACGAGCTTCTAGCCATAACCCTGGGTTTTGCGATCGCAGCTTTTGGACTTCTTGCTATTCTTGCACGGGTGTCGTTTCAGAACGGCTGGTTCGCAACGGGTTGGGGGCGCTCACGGGATGTGGCTCCCCCGGAAAGGGAAGCGGAGCGTTCGTTCTCCCAGACGAGCCAGTCTGACCACACCCGGGTACACTCTCGTGCGCTTGCAGTAAGTGATGGCATGCTCGCGACGATGCGGCGGGAAAATGCTACCGCGCCAGCGGGGGACAGGCGCGTCAGCGAAACCGTCATGCGGACGGGGCCCGCACCGGGCCCAGGGCGCTCCGAAGGACCATCACGTAGCAATGCACTTGGCAGCAATTATCGCCGCAATGATCGCCGTCGGGGTGGCTCCCATGGCCAGAGGGATACAAGGCGATGACTGATCTTCGCAGTGAAGAACTCGAAGGATATTATGAGGCAGCCGAGAGCTGGGCCGAGGACCGTCAGGCGGCCGAGAGCCGGTCGCGCCGGATTGCCTGGATCGTGGCCTCAATCGCAGCCGTGATCGCCCTTCTGGAAGCCTTTGCGCTTATTGCGCTGATCCCGCTCAAGCGCGAGGTTCCCTATACGCTTCTGGTGGATCGCCAGACAGGGTATGTGGAAGCGTTGCGGCCGCTCGACCAGCAATCGCTTTCGCCTGACGCTGCGCTCACGCGCTCGTTCCTCGTACAGTACATCATTGCCCGAGAGGGCTTCTCGCGCGATCTGCTCCAGGACAATTACCGCAAGGTTGGGCTGTGGTCGGCTGAGGAGGCGCGCAACCAGTATGTTGACCTGATGAAGCCGGGTAATGCGCGGGGACCTATTGCGACGCTGCCGCCTGCGGCGAATGTCGATGCGCGAATCCGCAGTGTATCTTCGCTCGCTGCAAACCGCGCGCTTGTACGCTTCGACACGGTCCGGTCGGACCGGGGCAGTTCGGAACAACTGGTTGAGCACTGGGCAGCTGTAATCGATTTCCGGTTCAGCGATGCGGAAATGAGTGCCGAAGATCGCCTGATCAATCCGTTGGGCTTCCAGGTCGTCCGGTATCGCAAGAATGCGGAAAGCCTGCCGGTTGTCGCTGAGTATCAGACGGCAGCAGGTGAGGTTGTGCCACAAACGGCGCCAGCAGTTGTTGCCACACCAGCAGCCCCTGCTCCATCGCCAGCCAGCCCGGCGCCTCCGGTGAGTGCAGCCCCATGAGGATAATCCGGATAACCGCTGGGATTCTTGCGCTGATGGGGAGCGCGCCTGTATTTGCCCAGATTGCGCCGACGCCCTCTTTCGAGGATCCGCGGCTGCAGACGGTGACCTACGAACCCGGCCAGTCGATCCGGCTGGTTGTTTTCCCGGAATCCTCACTCAAGCTTGTCCTGGAGCGCGGCGAGGCAATTGAGCGGGTTGTGGTCTCCGACGGCGCAGCATTCCGCGCGGCTGTCGTCGGATCGGGCGACACCGTCGAGGTCGCGCCCCTGCGCCCCAATGCGACCGCAGAGCTGCGCCTCGCGACTGCGCAGCGCCAGTACAACTTCCTCCTTCACACCGGCTCCGGGCTCACGGCAGCCTATGTTGTGCGCATGGTTCCGCCGGAAGGAGGCACAGCAAGCGCGGCTCCGCTGCAGGCCTCCCAACCCGAGCCTGGCGCTGAACTGGTTGAGTACCGGTTGAAGGGTGATCGGATAATTCGTCCTGACGGCATCTTCGACGACGGACAGCGCACCTATATCTCCTGGCACAGGGACAAGGCGCTGCCGGCCATATTCGGAGTGGGGCCGGGCGGTGGAGAGGAGATTGTCGCAGGGTATATGCGGGACGGTCGTTTCGTGATTGACCGGATCTATCCCGAGCTGGTGTTCCGGTTTGACAAGGCGACCGCAACGGCGCGCCGGCAGACGGGCAAGAAGAAATGACGCAGGCAAGTAACACCAATACGCCCGCAACTGCGCCTGCCGATGATATCCGCCCGGTGGTGCGGACCGCGGGAGCAGGCAATGCCGGCTTGTGGATTTTCGTCGCCGTGTTGCTCGTGGGGGGTTTTCTTCTGTTCCAGGCGCTTCAGGCTGGCCGGGCTGAGAATTCACAGCCCGTCACCACGGCCGGCAGCGGGGCAGGTGCCAGAGTCACAGCTCTTCCACCACTTGCCTTACCGCAAGCCTATTACGCGCAGCCCACACCTGTTCAGCTGGCGCCCGCTTCCATGATGGCAGCAGCGCCGGCGCCCGTGACGGCGTTTCCCGAGCGCTATGTCACGCGGATCGTTGAACAGCCTGCATCAGGACCGTTCCGCCCGGCAGATGTTCCTGAGGTGATCCAGCCTCCTGCTCCGCCCCGGCCATCCATTGTATATGACACAACGATCGGAGCGCGACCTGCTGCAGCCAGCCTTGCAGCTCCCGGAGAAGCGGGTGCCGAGAATGAGCGGGTGCTTGCCGGCCGCCTGGAAAACCCGTCTTTCACTGTGCCCAAGGGAACAGTGATCCCTGCCGTGCTGGAATCCGCGCTCGATTCAACGCGGCCCGGTGCGATCCGCGCTCTCGTCTCTCGCGATGTGATGGGGTTTGATGGAACGCGCCTGCTGATACCCCGCGGCAGCCGACTTTACGGCGAATACGATGCTGATCTCAACTATGGTCAGAACCGTGCGCTCGTTCGCTGGACGAGGTTGCTGCGTCCTGATGGCGTGACAATCGATCTGGACTCACCGGCAGCCGATCCGCTGGGCCGTGCAGGTCTTCGCGGCAAGGTCAACAGCCATTTCTGGGCCCGCTTTGGTGGAGCCATTCTTCAGTCAGTGCTCGATATCGGTGTGGGTGCCGCAACCCGCACTATCTCCAATGATGCGGTTGTGGTGGCGCTGCCCGGGAGCGTTCAGAACGTCACCCGTACCATTACCGAGAACCAGTCCCAGGTGCGGCCAACACTGACTGTGAAGCAGGGCGTCAGCGTTTCGGTGTTCGTCGCAAAGGACCTCGATTTCTCGTCGGTCGACAGGTGAGTGTGCGGTGGTGAGCGATGTCCTGGAAAAAGGTGTCTACCTCGACAGCTTCCTTGCGCCGCTGGCGCCTTTTCTGGATCAACCCAATGTCACCGACATCTACGTCAACAGACCGGGTGAGGTCTGGACCGAGGCGCTTGGCGGAGCGATCGAGCGACACAGCTGTGAAGCGCTGACCGAAGCGGTGCTCATGCGGCTTGCAAGGCAGGTCGCGGCACGCAGCGCCCAGGGCATAAGCCGGGAGCACCCGTTGTTGGCCGCCAGCCTGCCGTGCGGTTCGCGCATTCAGGTGGTGGCACCGCCTGCCACGAGAGACGCGCCCGCGATTGCGATCCGCAAACATGTGGCCGCCCAACTCTCGCTGGCCGATTATGCCCAAGCTGGCGCGTTCGATGGGCTGGAGGCTGCCGAGGTTGATCTCGGCCGAACAACGCGGTTCGAGAGGCTTGGAGGCCAGGGGGCTTTTGAAGTGCTTCAGAAGGCCGTGCTTGCGCGGCGTAACATCCTTATCTCCGGTGGAACATCTTCAGGTAAGACAACCTTTCTTAATGCATTGCTGCGCGCAATTCCTGAACAGGAACGCCTGATCCTTATCGAAGATACCCCCGAGCTTGAGATGACCCACGCAAACTCGGTTGGGATGCTGGCAGCTCGAAGTGCACTCAGTGAAACCGGGCTGGAAGCGGAAGATCTCCTTATCGCAGCCTTGCGTATGCGGCCTGACCGGATAATTCTGGGCGAGTTGCGGGGCAGGGAAGCCTATACGTTCCTGCGTACGGTCAACACGGGGCATCCTGGATCAATGACAACCATCCACGCGGACTCGCCCGTGCGGGCCATAGAGCAGCTCGCACTGTTGGTACTTCAATCGGGCGCGCGGCTGCACTGGGACGATGTACTGCACTATGTCCGCTCAAGCATTGATGTATTTGTTCAGCTTGAGCGCAAGGGTGGTCGGCGCAAGGTGACCGAAGTGATGGTACGGCAATGACTGCGTCTTTGTTTGATGCCCCTCGGCAAGGCGCGCTGGATAGCGCATCAGGATGGCTTCACAGTCTTCTTGCAGGTCCGGCGGTAACGGCTGTTTGTGTGATTGCGGTTGCCTTGCTTGGTATGGCCATGCTGACCGGGCGCATCGCGCCTCGTCAGGGTGCCCAGGTGGTTCTCGGCTCGTTTTTGTTGCTGGGTGCTGCGTCGCTGGCCGAAGATTTGCGCGGTCTGGCAGGCGATGGAGGCGTGCATGAAGCGCCGGTTGAGCTCGTGATCGATATTGAGCCCAGGCCGCCGCTTCCACCGGCAGAGTATGATCCGTATGCGGGTGCTTCCTTGCGCCGGCAATGATTTGTTTGGCCGGACTTTGTCTGGCTCGAAAGAGGGGAGTTCAAAAGATGGATCCGCAGGGTTCGGGGGTTCTGGTAAGTGCGGTGACCTGGATGCAGGATACGCTGCTGGGAACTATTGCTACGACGGTCGCGGTGATCGCAGTCGCCATGGTCGGGTTCATGATGCTCACGGGTCGTATGAACTGGCGTTATGGCGCTATTGTTATTCTGGGGTGCTTCATTCTGTTTGGTGCTGCCAGCATTGTTGGAGGTATCCGGGCTGCAGCTTTGGGGGGGTAGGTTTTCGGCAGAGCTGCCCGGAGTTTGAAGCGATAGTCATGTAGGTGTTGGAACTTGTGCACGGGGAGACGGGCGCCATGTCTGACCGGATTAGAGTCGAACCATCACTTTTTGATCAAGCGGACCAATCCGTTTTACGGGAGGCTGGAGACTGGTTTTCCGAGCTTTTAACTGGTTCCTTTACTTCAAGTTTGTGCATCGCTTCCGTTGCCCTCTTTGGCATTCTGATGCTCACCGGGAGGATACCCTTCCGCTGCGGCCTTCAGGTTCTGATCGGCTGCTTTTTATTGTTGGGTGCAGGTACATTAGCAGAAGATATGAGTGAAGCTTTCAGCGGTGAACCGATAGCATTCACCTCGAGCCCTGTTCCATTACAGCGGGGTGAAGACCTCCCCCCAGCGGAATACAATCCGTTTGTGCGAGCATCTGTCAGACCCGATTAAATAGACGTTGAGCGATTATCTGGTGTTTTGAAATCACTTAACGCAGGCAAGTCATTATAATAAGGTAATAAAATTTATATTAGTTAACTTAATTTTATTAAGTTAATAATTTAATTTTGATTTTTGTATCAAATAAATATTGGCTTATCGCTCTATAAGCATTGACATGCATGACGTTGAAACTCCAGGTTCGGGCCATAAGGATTCGCGCCAGGAGGGGATGGATGCGGAAGAAAAGCGGTTTGGCTGCAAGGCGCTGGCACAGAGTTGCTGGCATGATGGCGACAACCAGCCTTGGGCTTCTTGGAGTATTCGGGCTTCCTGCCGGCAGCTGGGCAGGCGAAACCATCAGCTATACCTATGATGAGTTGGGCAGACTGGTAATCGCCAGGGTCACTGCCGGGAACGTAAATACGGGGCAGGCACGCACCATCTGCTATGATGCCGCTGGAAACCGGACGAGTTACGTGGCGGATCTTTCAGGTACGGGCGGGAGCTGTACATATACGCCGGCACCCACTCCGACACCGACGCCAACACCCACTCCGACACCAACACCAACACCAACACCAACACCCACTCCGACGCCAACTCCAATCCAGATCACAGGTGACTACCTCGCAGTGCTACCCGCGCATCAGAGCACCTATGACTGCATTTACGATACTGGCGGCCAGCATTTCGGGGTGATCACCACGCGCTGCAAGCTGAAGAGCAACAACATTATCGTGTATGAATATTCTGTCGTTTATCCGACAGTTACCAGCCAGTCAGACCCCGGGTATACATACCAGGGAAACGGGCAACTTTGGGTCAACTCCGACTATTATGGAACGGGAATTGCTCCATGATCTCACATTATTTCAACGTTCTCACTTTGGGGGGCAGGCGCGTGATCGCAGCAGCACTCGTGGTGCCGTTGGTGTTGTCGTTCGGAACCTTGCCAGCAGTTGCCACGTCCCCGACACAGGAGGAAATTGCAGCAACCTGCATGCAGGGCATGTATGCTGAGGTTTCCCAGGTGCCTGAAGCGCAGAGAGGCACTTCCTACACAGTAATGGTAGCCACCGCCCAGGTGCCGCTGCTTGAGCTAGCTGGGCTCCAGAGCGTTGCGTGCGTTGATGATGGAGCGGTATGGCAGCAGGCTCAACGCGATGAGATCTGTGAACTGGCCTACTCTGGAAATCAGGCTGTCCAGGAGCAGATGCGCCGGGCGCTGGGCGTCCATCCAACTATTCTGTGTTTCTCGGCCGAGCAGGTTGCCGGAGCGTGGAATGGGGAGAAGATTCAGGTCAATTCGGTCGATGCTGAAGAGCCATCAAGTGAGGCGGAATAATCGCTGACTTGAGGCTGCGCTAAATAATCTCAGGGGGGGAAATGCGGAAATCTTCATTCTTGCTCGTGTCCACGGCGACTTCGATCTTCGCCTTGTTGCCCGGGATGGCTTCCGCGCAAAGCGCAACATTGCCCACGCCTCCGGAGAATGTCTCAGTTGACGAGAACGGAGTGGATCTTGGTACGGGCAATTTGAGAATTCCATCGGCAGGCCTTGCTGTAGGCCAAGGGGATACAGGTCTTTTCCATACTCGCTACTGGGTGGAAACAGGTTGGCACCACAATTACCTGCTCGCGATCAGGATTGAAAACAATGTCGCAACCGCATTGCTCGGCGGGATTTCCATTCATTTCGACTGGCCGGTGAGCACAAGTTCTGCGGCAACCGGGCGGGGTGAAACCCTCACCGAATATTCCAATCGGTTCGTTTTCACCGGCAAAGACGGAACGCAGATTACTTTCGACAAAAACCTCAGCGCCAATGGAGAGAGTTATTACGGCACAGTCAATGCAATTGCGTCGACTATTGTGCACCCCGACGGGCGCAAGGTTGACCTTACATATAAGCAGGGCAGCTACACGAGCTCCAGCCTGACAGTTCACGCCGTGCGTCTGCAATCCGTGAACGCCAATACCGGGTACCAGCTCAAATACACATATGCCACCAACACGCTTGGCGCATCTACCGCTGATGACTGGTATCGGATTACGCGAGTTTCAGGGATAAACAATGCAGTCGAATACTGCGATCCTGCTGCTGACAGTTGCTCCTTGACCAACAGTTGGCCGTATCTCGATTATGCACAGTCGGTTTCGGGCAGTGATACGCTCGAGACAGTAACCGATGTACTCGGGCGAACTACCCGCTACAGGATTGATCCGAATAAACGTTTGAAGGGCGTCAAACGGCCGAGCGAGTCTTCTGATGGTGTCGTGATCACCTATGATTCGAATGGCAAGGTTGATAAGGTCACGCATCAAGGCAGCTACGTGCGGGACTACACCGTTTCCACAAGTGGCACCAATCTCCTCGTCAGCTCAGACGATAATGAAGGTCGCACCCGTAGTTCGATTGCTTCGCTCTCGACTGGTCGTGTAACCAGTGTAACCAATGGAGGTGTGACAAGCACGGTAGCGTATGACAGCCAAGGTCGGGTCACGGCGCTCAACATCCCTGGGGCAGGCTATACCTATACCTACGATGCCAGGGGGAACGTCACCAGTCAGTCAGGCCCGGATGGCTCAGTTTCTGCCATCTATCCGACTACTTGCACTAATGTTGTTACCTGCAACAAACCCAGCCAGGTTCGTCATGGGGCACAGGGGTGGGCTGATTATTCCTGGAGTGCGGTTCACGGAGGACTGACCCAGGTTGTACAGCCTGAGCCTAGTGGTGGAACTGGTCCTCGTGCAACGACCCTCTTCAGCTACGCCACAAAGAACGCAAACTATAAGGTAGGCCCCAGCTCATTCGCATCATCAGCACCCATTACCCGTCTTACCCAGATGAGCAGTTGCCGGACTGCTGCCACGTGTGATGGCACTGTCAACGAACTTGAGCAGAACTACACTTATCCTGCCGGATCCACGCCCAACAATCTTGAGGTGCTCAGTTCGGAAATTCGTAATGGGAACGGTACGATAAGCTCGCTCAGCAGCTTTACGTACGATAGCGTCGGTAGATTGCTGACGGTTGATGGCCCACTAACAGGAATTGGAGACACTATCGCGAGGCGCTACAACGCCGGAGGCCAACTTGTAGGTGAAATCGGGGCAGCACCTGATGCAGCAGGCGCGTCCCCTCGTGTTGCCAGCCGGTATGAATACAACACAGATGGTCAGGTGATCTCAACGGAAGTCGGGACCGTCACAGGCACTGGTGACGTAGCTTGGGGCGGGTTCAGCCCTCAACAGAAGTGGACTAACGCCTATGATGCGTTCGGGCGTCTGACCCATGCTGCTCAAGTGGCTACGTCTGGAACGACCCAATACAGTCTGCTGCAGTATAGCTATGATACGGCAGGACGGCTGACTTGCATCGCCCAGCGGATGAATGCACCGACAACAGCGACCAGCCAACCGGGGAGTGCGTGCACCCCGAAAACCCCTGGGACCTTTGGGCCCGACCGTATTGCGCGTAACATTTACGATGCTGCTGATCGCGTGACAGAAACGCGAGCAGGTGTCGGAGCTCCTCTCGAACAGGCCGCTGTAAAATATATATATAACGGGACGTACCGGCCGGCATGGGTGGAGGACGCAAGGGGGTATCGCACGAGATTCGTGTATAATAATAACAAGCTTACGACCATTCAGTATCCATCGGCTACGACTACTAATGTAGAAGATGGAAGTGACTTTGAGTGGATGCAGTATGATAACTATGGACGGATGACAAATTTACATACCCGTCGAGGGGAGCAACTGGTCTATACTTACGACCAGCTTGGGAGACTTACGCAAAAAGTTGTGAGCGATCGGCTGAGCATCATCAATCATACGAAGGATGTGTTTTACAGCTACGACCTGCACGGCAATTTGCTCTCGGCCAGATATGACAGTCCGACAGGCGACGGAATCTCGTTTACATACGATGCTCTGGGCCGGGTTCTTTCCGAAACATCCAATATGGAAGGGCAGTCGCGAGCGGTAAGCTTTGCTTATGACGTAGCAGGCAATCGCACGTCGATAACCTATCCGGACAGCAATGCGTTCACTTACACTTACAACAGTGCAAGCCAACCAACCGCTATCAGGCGGAGTACTACGTCGCTTGTTACTTACAGCTACGACACGCTGGGGCGACTGACTCAGTTGGGGCGTTTCAACACAGCTCCTAATCAGAATTTCACATACGATGCTGCTGGCCGTCTCAGTCAAATGTCCCTTACAGGCGGTAATTCTGCCTCCAATGCGGCGTGGAACTATACGCGCAACCCCGCAGGGCAAGTCATATCGAGCGATCGCGACAACAACGGGTATGCCTGGAACAAACACGTCAATGGTGGAGCATCGTACACCACCAATGGTAAGAACAGATACACTCAGGTGTCTGGTGTAAATTTCACTTACGATGGTAATGGAAATCTGACGTCTGACGGCACGACCACCTACACGTATGATGTCGAAAATCGTCTGGTTGGAGCAAGTGGAGGTGGTTTTAACGGTGAGATTTTCTATGATCCGTTAGGTCGCGTACATAAAGTAAGAGATGGATCATCTGTTACGAGATTTCTATATAGTGCGTACGATCTTGTTGCGGAGTATTCTAATACTGGAACTATGCGGGCGAGATTTGTGCATGGGCTCGGTGCCGGCGATGATGCTCTGATAGGCTATTCATCTTCGATGATTGGCAACACCTCAGCTCAGCATTTTTATGCCGACCGGCTCGGTTCCATTATTCTTTCTACTAATACCACCGATTCTAACGCCAGTAGGGAGCGGTATTCGTACAACGAATTCGGTTTCCCGGGTGGAGATACGGATGGAGTGGGTGCGGACGGTGATGGGCGGTTCAAGTTCACAGGCCAACTCTGGATGCCGGAGGTTGGGTTATACCATTATAAGGCGCGAGCATATTCCCCGGTTCTTGGAAGGTTTATGCAGCCCGATCCTATTGGGTATGCTGATGGTCTGAATTTTTACGCTTATGTGGGAAATGATCCGACAAACTTCACCGATCCAGCAGGGCTGGGAATTGGTTGTAATTTGGGTGCGGGAACATGCAGTGATGACGGTTGGGACGGACCGGTGGTTTGTGGTGGTCCAAACTGCGTTCCTTCGGGGCCGAGCACAGTCAGGGGTTACCCCAGTGTCAATTATTTCTTCGGAATGGGGCTAGGTTTTAGTACAATTGTGCCGGTCGCGCATCAAACGCCTCCGAGAGACCCTAAAGCGCAGCAAAGGGAGGAGAGGCAGATTAGTAGGGATATCTGTGAAGTTGGACAGGCGTTGCAGACGGTTGGTGATTGGGGTGGGCGCGGCTCAGCGGTGCTAATTGGAGGAGGCCTAGCAGCGGCGCCCTTTACTGGCGGTAGCTCTCTTTCACTTTCTGGCCTGGGTGGACAAGGGTTAATGCTTAGTGGCTATGTTTCTGCCGGAGGGCAGTTCATTCAAGACCTTGCATCTGGCACGGGTTTTGGAACTACAGCAGCGCGTCTTTATGTGGGAACCGTTGGAAATGGTCAGGCTGCGAGGAACATGACTAACATGGTTGGTGATGTCGCAAGCTATCTGCCCCAGTCGATGAAGGGTCACGTGAACAATCTCACCGAGGCCTATCTCGGTGAGATTGCTGGAGCGGTAGATTTCTTAGATCCGGAGGGTCAATGTGCTTCAATCAAGTGAAATACTAAGAAATCATAATATTGCGGGATTTATTTTGATAGTCGGATTCATGATTTCACATATTTTTCGTGATATTATTCCACAGGAGATCGGATTTTCATTTTTTGGATTTTTCGCATATGTGACTGTATGTTCTTTTTATATTCCAATAATATCTCGCAATCAGGTGCTTGCAAAGTTTGTATCTTTATCGATGATTTTTGTAGGTTTTGCCGTGGCATCGCAGAGATTCTTGCCGCCTCCGTGGCAAGGCATATCGTTAATTCTACTAGTCCCTATGACTTTATTTTTTCTTGTGCGGCTATATTTTCTTATGTTCATTCGCGAAGCGTGATGGCTGTCAGACGAAGTGCACCGATTTGGTAAGGAGTGAAGGGTAGGGCACGGCGATGCCTCGTCCTCGCGTCCCCGACAGCCCGTTCAAACGCTTCAATTCTTCGCCGGAGGTTATCCGCCTCGTGGTGATGATGTACGTCCGCTTTCCTCTCTCCTTACGCAACGTGGAGGACCTGCTTTTCGAGCGCGGGATCGACATCTGTCATGAGACCGTGCGGTTCTGGTGGAACCGGTTCGGTCCGATGTTCGCGGCGATAGTCGTCGGCGCGTCCGCCCGATGCGTGGCTTCGGTCAGGCAGGGGCACCCTCTCGTTGATCGCCTATGTCCGCCTACTGCCATATGCGTCCGCAGTATTAAGTATGGCAATATTTATGGCTTTATAAATATTTTGCAAAATATCATTATAAATCAGGGAAATTTGCATGACTCCCGCTCCGCCAACTAACTAACTGATTTAGCTAGTTTCTATTCAACTTCCCGCAGCCGCGGACTTTCCACCCGACTGCAGGCAGCAATCCGTCGCGATTCCCGAAATTCCTCTACTTTCCTGCGGGCTCTCGGGTCGATTCCGGCCCGGCGTATCTGCACCGGTAACAATCGGTCCGGTTTCCCTGCTCCCCGGATGGCTGACCTGTTTGCAATATTATGGGCCACGACGCTGAGGACCGCTATCAGCGCTGCTAAGAAGCAACAGCGGGAAGATCATCGAGAGGTGAGACGAGAGGCGGCTAATCTTCCCCCAGCGGCTTGGGGAACTCATCCAGTTCAACGATCTGTCCGTCGGGATCAATGGCATAAATTCCGGATATGTCGGGTGTAAGGAACACCTGCTTGGAAATGAACTTGACCCCGGCAGCTTCCAGCTTCCGGATCAGTCCGGCCAAGTCCTTCACCCGATAAGCATTGTATCCCTTGCCCTGCAGGTTCAGCGCCGGATTGTCCTTGAGGGTGGTGTCGAGCGGAATGCCGGTGATCTCCCAGATTTCGATCCCCGGAACGTGGCTTCCATAGGAAGCACCGCCTGGCATGGCGAGGATTGTCTGTTTGAAGCGGGCCTGATCGCCCACGCCCAGCATTTCGGCCATGAGCGGGCTTTCGCCGACATCCTGAATCGGCGTCACTTGATGAAAACCCAGCAAGTCGACATAGAAATGGACTGATTTCTCGATGTCCCCGGTGATCACATGCGTGTGTTCGAGGCCGTAGATGCCTGCGGAATTGGTTTCGAGCGGGATAGGATATTTCACTTCCGGGAGGTTGATCTCCACCCCTTGAGCATTCACCTGTGCCGGAACGGCCATAGCCATGGCCAGCAACGCCAATCTTGCCCGGCCAGACAGGCGGCATTGCTTCATCGTATCCGTCATTCTTCCTCTCCTCGCGTAGCATGAGCCAGCCGGCATCTGCCTTTTGTTTCAGTGCAGGGGCCGAGAGATTCCACAAGGCCGCCGCCGATGGAATTTCGGCCTGCCCGATGACTGAAATCACGGTCTGCAATAACGCATGGGATGATCGCTCAAGCTGCCGGGGGTGGCCATAGTTCTGCTTGATGAGGATGATACTTTATTGATTGGGAGAGACATGGCGCGTTTACTGGGAGTACAGGAATGGTCTGTGAACGCCGGTGAGGCACACCCTATCACAAATCGTGATGTCTATTACCGTTCTTCCCTTCATTCCCCTTCATGGCGCTTTGTGGAATCTGTCGGGAAAGAATGAACAAGTCCAGCTTTTGAAGGCAGTGAACTGCACGCACGGAAGCGGCGAGGAGAGACGAGGATGATATCCCTTTCGGAACGCGCTGACGAACTCGAGCATCGCATGGCGATGGATCTGGAAGAGCGTGTCCCCATCCGTTCTCCGATCTACCGTTCGGGCGAGCGTGATCCCCGAGCCAATGATCATGAAATGGATACGGCGATCAAGGCCGGTCGCAAGATTCTGATGGGGCCTGACCCCCGCCTGCCCCCCATGCCGGAAAAGCCGACGTTGGTGGACTTCTTCCGCCTGCGTTTCGGTAATACGCAGCACATGCTGCAAAGTGCGCGCCTCGCGCGGATCAACGGGCACGAGGAGAAGGTGATCCTGGCCTGCCTCCTGCACGACATAAGCGTAACGGGCTTCATCGGGGGAGACCACGGATACTGGGGCGCGCAGATGATCGAACCCTATGTAGACGAGGAAGTCTGCTGGGCAGTGCGAGCCCACCAGGTGCTGCGCTTCTTTCCGGACAGCTCCGTCGGTTATGAATATCCGGAAGCGTATATCCGTTTCTTCGGGGAAGACTTCAGACCCGAACCCTACATCTACAAAGCCTATGAGCAGATGAAGGATCACAGATATTACATGACCGGGCGGCTGATCACGATGAACGACATCTATGCCTTCGACCCGGACGTAAGGGCCGAGCTTGACGATTTTACCGACATCATCGGGCGCCATTTCCGCCAGCCGGAAGAGGGGCTGGGCCTCGATCACAGCCCAAGCGCCCATATATGGCGCACGATGATGTGGCCCACCCGGGCCCTGTAGCGGCCTAGGAAACCAGAGGGGCGGGGCAGGCCGGCCCGGCGCGATCAAGAAATCGAAATGCAGGCGCGGCTCGGCTTTTTCCGTTGCGGGAGACGGCGTGCGAGAGAGTGAAAGGGCCGGTGTGGGTGCAGCATTTTCCTGGATAAAGCCGGATCGCTTCACTCTCACGATGATGGTGACGCTGGCGCTGGCGACATTTTTCCCGGCGCGCGATGTCGTGGCAGATGTCGTGCAGGAAGCGGGATTGGCGCTCGTATTCCTGCTGTTCTTTCTCCATGGAGGCAATCTCTCGCCCAGGAGCATCCTGGGAAGCCTGGGCCATTGGCGCTTTCACACGCTGGTGCTTGCGGCCACTTATCTGCTGTTTCCTACCATCGGCTTGTTGTTCGCACCCTTCGGACACATGGCGCTGGACAGTTCCCTTTACACAGGGGTGTTGTTTCTCTGCTGCCTGCCTTCCACGGTGCAGTCGTCGGTCGCCTTTACTTCCATGGCGAGAGGCAACATTCCGGCGGCGGTTTGCGCCGCCTCTGTCTCGAATCTGCTCGGCGTATTCATCACACCTTTGCTCGTCAGCCTGTTGCTGGCGCGTCATGGCGCGATTTCCTTCGCTTCGGCAGGGCCTGTCTTCACGACTATCCTGCTGCCTTTCATGCTGGGACAATTGGCGCGCCCGTGGATTGGTGGGTGGCTCGCAGGTCGTCGCCGGCTCCTCGCTTTCACCGATCGCGGTTCGATCCTTTTGATGGTCTATGCCGCTTTCGGACAAGCGGCGACGCGCGGTCTGTGGGGCGCACTGGACATGCAGCAACTCGGCATACTCGTGCTTGTCTGCCTGGTGGTGCTGGCCTGTGCGCTGAGCTTCACTTTAGCCGGTGCGCGGCTTGCCAGGCTGCCGGAAGCGGATCGGTCTGCTGTAGCCTTGTGCGGATCGATGAAATCACTCGTCACCGGGGTGCCGATGGCGATGATCCTGTTTCCTTCGGAGACCGCCGCCGCGATCGTGCTTCCCCTGATGATCTTCCACCAGATCCAGTTGCTCGTCTGCGCCTGGCTTGCGCGATCCTGGGGGCGCAAGGCGGAAGCAGGCGCAAGACCGCCTCTGGTTGTTTCCTGAAAACCGTGTGTTAGGCTGCGCGCGATGTCGTGGAAAGGTTACGATCCTGTCCTCTTGCGGTCATTCCTGGTCGTTGCCGAACTGTGCAATTTCACATCCGCCGCGCGCAAGCTGGACCTGCAGCAATCCACCGTCAGCCAGCATGTAAAGCGGCTCGAAGCGCTTGTGGGGCGCAGGCTGCTGGTGCGCGATACGCATAATGTGACGTTGACGCGGGATGGGGAGGCAATGATCGAATTCGCCAACCGCATCATCGACATCGAAGAGCGGGCCCGCATGCATTTCGCGGGTTCGGCCCTGCGCGGGCGGGTGCGGCTGGGCGTCTCCGAGGATTTCGTCCTCTCCAGGCTTTCTACCGTGCTCAAGCAGTTTCGCCGGCTTCATCCCTCCGTAGACCTTGAGCTTTCGGTTGGGCTTGCTGAGATGCTCTACGAGCAGTTGGAGGCAGGCAAGCTCGACCTGCTGTTTTCCAAGCGGCGCAAAGGGGACGATCGCGGCGAGCCGGTATGGACGGAAAACCTCGTCTGGATCGCGAGCCATGATTTCAAGCTTAGGGACGACATGCCCGTGCCGCTCGTATCCTTCCAGCCGCCGAGCATCACGCGCAGTCGCGCAATCGAGGCGTTGGAGAATGCGGGGCGCGACTGGCGCCTGACATGCACCAGCGGCAGCCTGAGCGGAATTCTTGCAGCGGTTGAGGCGGGCCTCGGCATTTCCGCCCAGTCGCGTCATCTCACGCCATCCAGTCTCGTCATCTTGTCTGCTTCCGCCGGATTGCCGGAACTGGGGGAAGTGGAATTCGTGGTTGTCAGCGCCAGCAGGATCAAGCCGCCTGCAGTCGCGGCATTGGGAGATGCGATAACCGCAGCGGGGCGCGAACTCGTCGGAATGTGACGTAAGCGCCCGGTTGGGCTGCCCTGGATTCTGGCTTTTCCTCCCGTTTCTTGTTGTCCTGACGGCACAATTCCGCGTTTTCCGATGCCGTAACACGCTTCCGGGGCGATCCGTCTCTTGATCGCCAGGGCCCTCCTGCCTTCGCTCGGAGCGATCCTTTGTGGGCTGCGTTCAAGGAAACCGGCCATCATCACATTTCATGATGGCACTAATTCCCGCCCATTTATTCCCTTGAAGCCGATTGTATGTTCTCTCACTAAACTAACAAGAATAAATTGTGGCATTTTCAATGTGATGAAGTTTACGCTGAGGGTAAATCTCAGTCTCAGCTAAACTACGCGTTTCCAGGCAATAATGCCGGGAACGGACTTAGGGGAGAGTGGAGCGTGATAAGGATAATCCCTCAGTTGCGTCCGAAATTCGCCCTGCGCGCGTTCGTCATGAGCGTGGCCGGGGTTTCGGCCGCGATGACCGCCGGGGTTTCCGCCCATTCGGAGGAACAGGAGGGCAAGCCGCTCCTCTATGGTCCGCCCACGGGCATGGAGTTCCACAACCTGCCGCAAGTCGACCATCCGGTGCCGATCAGGCCGAACCGGGCGGGGGTTTACGGTTTCGCCCATGCGCATGTCTTCACCGCCGATCTTGAAGCATCGCTGAACTTCTATGTGAACATCCTGGGCTTCGAGCAAGTGATGGCGATCCAGGATATTTATGACGACCCACCCGTCAACGAGCGGATGAATGTGCTTCTGGGCTTCGAAAATGCCCGTTTCCGCCATGCCATGGTCAGCATGCCGGGCGGGCCCAGCTATCTCGAACATGTGCCTCAGATCGAGTTCTGGGAAGTGCTGGACGTGCCGCTGGACGAAACGATCAACGCCGCTCCGCACGGTAACGTCCGGGGCAAGGGCTATAACGCCTACATGGTAAAGGATCTCGATGCGCTGTTGGAACGCATGCGCAAGGCGAATGTCCGTTTCGTTTCCGAAGTGCTGACCTCGCCCGGCGGCAAGAGCATCTACGTCGTGGATCCCGACGGCCAGATCATCGAACTGAATGAATTCTACGCCGAGTGGCAGGGCGCCGAAGGCAACTGATCGCCGCGCGGCAAGGCGCAGCCAAGCCGCGGGCATGGGGCAGGAGAGTAGATTTGAGGATCATGATCCGAAAGCATGGCAAGGTAGTGGCTGGCGGGCTTGCGGTTCTGGTACTGGGCGCTCTGGCGGCTTGCGGCAGCGGGCATGAACCCGACGAAAGCGATCTGCGCGCCGCCGAGCTGGTGATGAATTTCGCAAGCGACGGTTCTGATTGGCCGGCGATCGGCGGCGATTATTCGGAGCAGCGCTTCTCGCCGCTCGACCAGATCAACCGCGAGAATGTGGGGCGTCTCGGCCTTGCCTGGGAAGCGGACATGGAATCCACCCGCGGACTGGAGGCCACGCCCATCGTGCAGGGCGGGGTGATCTATGTTTCCGGCACATGGAGTCGGGTCTACGCTTTCGATGCGGTAACGGGCGAAAGGCTGTGGTCGTACGATCCAGAAGTCCCGCGCGAGACGGTGCGCAAGCTTTGCTGCGACGTGGTCAATCGCGGGGTTGCCGTATGGGATGGGCAGGTGTTCGTCGGCACGCTGGACGGACGACTGGTGGCTCTGGATGCGAAGAGCGGCAAGCCCGACTGGACGATCAAGACCTTCGACGATCCAAAGCGGCCTTACACCATCACCGGGGCGCCGCGTGTGGTGAAGGGGCAGGTCATTATCGGCAACAGCGGGGCAGACGCTGGTGTTCGAGGCTATGTCAGCGCTTATGACAAGGATGATGGCGAACTGATCTGGCGCTTCTGGATCGTTCCCGAAGGCCCGGATGCAAAGCCTGAGAATGAGGACGTGGCGGCGGCGCTCAAGACCTGGCCCGACGATCCGATCTGGGAAGGCCAGGGTGGGGGCACGGCCTGGGATGCCATGGCCTACGATTCCGATCTCAACCTGCTTTACATCGGCACGGGCAATGGCGGCATATGGAAGATGCGTCGGCCGGACGACAATACGGACAATCTCTATGTCTCGTCGATCGTCGCGGTAAATGCCGACACGGGCAAACTCGCCTGGCATTACCAGACGACGCCCGGCGACATGTGGGATTATACCGCCACCAATTCGATCATCCTGGCGGACATGGAATTCGGCGGGAAGCAGCGCAAAGTGCTGTTCCAGGCCCCCAAGAACGGGTTCTTCTACCTGCTTGATCGCGAGACCGGCGAATTGCTGGGCGCGGACAAGTACGGGGCGGCCAACTGGGCCAGCCATGTGGACATGGAGACCGGCCGCCCGGTGCGGACGCAGTGGGCAGACTACCGCAAGCAGGACCAGCTCATTTATCCCAATCCCAACGGCGCGCATGACTGGCAGTCCATGTCGTACAGCCCACGCACAGGGCTGGCTTATATCCCCGCCTTCGATGTGCCCTGGCTCAAGACCATGACGCCCGGTTTCCGCTATTTTTACGATCTGGGCGTGCCGGAAGAGAAGCTGGCGGAACTGATGAAAGGGCAGGAGCCCGTGGAGAAGGGCGGCTTCCTGCGCGCCTGGGATGTCGCCAACCGCAAACTCAAATGGCAGGTCAGGCTGCCGGGCACATGGAACAGCGGTACTCTGGCGACTGCGGGCGATCTGGTGTTCCACGCCTCCACCGACGGGTATTTTCGCGCTTACGATGCCCATGACGGCGCGCAACTGGTGCAGATATTCACCGGCACCAGCGCAATCGCTGCGCCGGTTACCTACTCGATCGGCGGCACGCAATATGTCGCGATCCTGGCGGGGTATGGCGGATCGGGAATGCTTTCCATCGCGCAGGACGCGGCGGTGAAGACATACGAGAACACGGGCCGCCTGCTCGTCTTCAAGCTGGATGGAGGTGAGGTGCGCCCGCCTGCCAAGCGCGATGTGCCGCTTGGCCCCGCTCCGCAAGACACCAGCCTGCCGCCGCTGAGCGCGCAGCAGATCCAGCGGGCCACCGATCTCTATCTCAACTGCGCAGGTTGCCACAGTACGGGCGGTGGCACGCCGATGCTTCCCAATCTGGCCCGGGTGAAAAGCATCGGTAAAGAAGGATTCAGGAGTATTATTTTGGATGGGGCGTTATTTCCCAACGGTATGCCGAGTTTTGAAGAGAAGATGTCCCGAGAGGATGTAGACCTTCTCTTTGAATACATAATTCGTGGTCAACATAACAAGCCAATCAATGCGAAATGGTACTGATATCGGATCGATTTAATAAAATAAAGAGGGAGATGTCATGAAATTATATTCGAAAGATCGTCGCGAAATGTGCGGGGTCGCGTTCATCAAGGGTGCAAGCGCGATCGCGATCGCCGCGGGCTTCCTGGCCGCCCCCGCCCAGGCCCAGACTGGCGATGCCGCCAGCCAGGAAGTCGCCTCGGCCGAGAGCGCCATTATCGTGACCGGTTCACGCGTCATCAGCAACGGCTTCCAGGCGCCGACCCCAGTCAACGTGGTGTCGAGCGAGGAGTTGCAGACGCTCGCGCCCAGCAGCCTGTCGGATGCACTGAACAAGCTGCCGGTGTTCCAGAACTCGGCCCAGCCGCAATATTTCGTCGGCGCGAGCGCCGGGCAGAGCTTTCTCAACCTGCGGTCCCTCGGACCGGAGCGGGTGCTCATCCTGCTTGACGGACGCCGCGTGGTGCCTTCGACGGCGAACGGTACGACCGATGTGAACATCCTGCCGGAAGCGATGGTCAAGCGGGTGGAGGTCGTCACCGGCGGCGCATCCGCGGCTTATGGCTCCGATGCGGTCGCGGGTGTGGTGAACTTCATTCTCGACACCGATTATCGCGGTATCAAGGGCGCGATCCAGGCAGGCGTCGCGGAAAGCGGACTGGGCGAGAACTACAAAGCCAATCTCAGCGCAGGTGTGGCCCTGGGCGACCGCGGCAGCCTGATCGTGAGTGGCCAGTATTACAAGAATGAAGGCGTGAAGGGCCTCGGCGAGTTCGACTGGTTCGATTCTTGTGCGCTCATTCCCAACCCGGCGGGATCGCCGCAGAACATTGCTGCATGCGGCGTCAGGTCGGCGGCCTTTACCAGCGGGGGCATCATTACGGGCGGGCCGCTGGCGGGCACCGATTTCGGCCCCGGAGGCGCGCCGCGCCAATTCGTCTATGGGGATGAGAGGACCGGCTTCAGCATGATCGGCGGCAGCGGTGTAGACCACGGCGCTAATTTCTTCGCTGTGCCCAAGACCGAGCGCTACACCGGTTTCGCTCACCTGAAATACGATGTGGCCGACAATGTGACGGCCTATGTCGAAGGGCTCTATGGCCAGAGCAAGTCGCAATACAACTTCACCGCATCGTGGCAGGGCCTCGGCACGGAGTATCAGATACAGATCGACAACGCCTATCTGCCTCAGTCGATCTACGACCGGATGGTGGACGAGGGGATCACCTCGTTCCCGCTCTCGCGCTACAGCGACGATTTCGGCTTGCTGGAAAACAATGTCCGCAACCGCACCTGGCGGGTCACTGCCGGGCTGGACATCAAGCTAGGCAATTGGGACGTCAATGCATACTACGCACATGGCGAGAACAGGTTCGATCTCGCGCTCAAGAACAACGTCTATATCAACCGCCTCTATAATGCTGCAGATGTCGTGGACGGGCCCAACGGCCCCATCTGCCGTTCGACCCTGACCCAGCCGGGCAATGGCTGTGTTCCGCTGAACCTGTTCGGCCAGGGATCGCCTTCGCAGGCGGCGCTGGATTACGTCACCGGCACCACCCGCCAATGGGTGCATGTCAAGCAGGACGTATTCGAACTCAGCGCGGCAGGCGATGCGTTCGACCTGTGGGCAGGGCCCGTTTCAGTGGCCGTCGGTGCCGGTTACCGCAAGGAATCGAGCGTCCAGACGGTGGATGACACTTCAACCGGCACCCGTGTCTTCACCGGCGGCTATATCGGGTGGCCTCCCCAGTTCACCGGCGCGCTAGGTGCGTGGGAGCGCACCAACCCGCAGCCGCTGGCCGGCGAGTATGACGTGAAGGAAGTATTCGGCGAGGTACTCATCCCGCTCCTGCGCGATTCCGCAATCGGCTACTCGGCCGATCTCAACGGGGCGATCCGCTACACCGATTACAGCACAAGCGGCGGGGTTACGACCTGGAAGGTGGGCCTTACCTACGAGCCGATCCCGGACCTTCGCTTCCGCGCCGCGCGCTCGCGCGACATCCGCGCAGCCAACGTGACCCAGATGTTCACCGGTGCCAGTTCGAGCCAGGGCGGCCTCACCGACCCGTTCCAGCCGGTCGGCTCGCCCAACCGCATCCCGGTGGTCAACGTGCTGTCCTTCGGCAATCCGGACCTCAGGCCCGAAGTCGCGGATACGACCACGCTGGGCCTGGTCCTCAGGCCAACCGGCCTGCCCGGTTTCTCCGCCTCGGTCGATTATTTTGATATCAAGATCAAGGACGCGATCGGCACGCTCGGCGGACAGGTCACGGTCAACCAGTGCTTTGAAGGAGCCACCGAGCTTTGTTCGCTGCTGACTCGTGACTCCAATGGCGTGCTGCTGACAGTTGCCACGCCGTTCCTCAATATCGCGGAGCGTGCGACGCGCGGGCTCGACTTCGAGGTGGCCTATGTGACTTCGCTCGGCAATGGCCGCCTCGGCCTGCGGGCCCTGGCGACTTATGTGGACAGGCTCACCACCACCAATCCAGGTGCGCCGACACTCGATACGGCAGGCCAGACCGGCGTTGGCGGTGGCGGCGGCGCCAATCCGGGTGTCCCGCACTGGAGCGGCAATATGAGCATCAGTTACGATGTGGGCGGCTTCGGGATCGATCTGCTCGGGCGCTATATCGGCCCTGGCGTGCTTGACGTGAATCTTGGTCCGGAGGCTCTCGATCCGGCACTGAACCATGTCGATGCGGCCTTCTACGCCGACCTGACGCTGAGCCAGAAGCTCGGCATCGGCGGCGCGGGAGCCGAATTGTTCCTGACCGTGAACAACCTTTTCGACCGGGCGCCGAACTACGCGCCCAACAGCTTCTTCGTATTCGGCACTTATCAGGGCGCGACGAACCCTGGCCTCTTCGACCTGATGGGCCGCCAATATACGGCGGGCATCCGGTTCGAGTTTTGAGCGCATGAGGGCAGGGCGATGTCCTGCCCTCAACCCGCATGGCGGGGAAAGGGGAGAAAAGATGACTGGAAGATATTTGCAGCTTCTCGGCCGCTCGCTGCTGGCCGCCGTGGCAAGCGGCGTATTGTTGACATCCTTGCCCGCCGGGGCGCAACCAGGACAGATGCTTCCGCCCAATGTCGGTACGGGCGATTGCGACAGGGCCTGCCTTGAAGGTATTGCCGAGCTTTACGTCGATGCGCTGATCGCACACGATCCGAACATGCTGCCGCTGGCCAAGGGCGTGCGCTATTCAGAAAATGGAGTGGAATTGCCGATTCCGGATGGCTTCTTCAAGAACGCTACGGGCGACAGGCCTTACAGACTTTACGTCGCTGATCCCGAATGGGGCACGATCGGCTTCTTCGCCCGCATGTACGAGAACGGCACGCCGGTGCTGAAAAGCACGCGGCTGAAGATATTCGCAAACAAGATAACCGAGATCGAAGTGATCGTAGCGCAGGAGCGCTGGCCCGGCTGGCCCAGGGGCGAACCAATGCCGGAGCATCTGGGCGAAGTCACGCGCCCTGAATTCCGTACCGCCGTTCCCGTGGAGAAGCGCCGCAGCCGCGATGATCTGATGAAGATCGTGAACACCTATTTCACGGGCATCGAAAACAATGAGGGCAAGAAGCCGCCAATCTTCTCAAGCAAGTGTCACCGGCTGGAAGTCGGCCAGCCGACTTCCAATGTCGAGTTGAAGCCCGGAGAGGAGCCCGGGGCGCATCACTTTACTTGCGCCGAAGGCATGGCGCTGGGTTATTACCGCAACGACAACCGCCTGCGTAACCGCCGTATTCTGGCGGTCGACGTGGAAAGGCAGGTAGTACTGGCCGGGGTCTATTTCGACCATGTGAACTCCGAATACATTCGCAGCTTTCAGCTTAATGACGGGCGCACGGTGAACGTCACCGACACCATGCCCACCACTATCGGCATCCACGAGGCCTTTTCGATAGACGAGGAAGGCATCAGCCAGGTGGAAGCGGTGTTCACCTCCGTGACCTATGGCCAGCGGCCATATTTCAGCACCGGGTTCCACATGGACAGCGAAGGTGCGGTAGAAGAAGGTTTCGTCGAATGGCCATGAGGAGAACAGCAATGAGAATGCAGGTTCTGGCGGTGCTCGCCGCTACGGGGTTTGCAGTCCTTTCCACTCCGGCTGCGGCCAAGACGGATTGCGACCGTATCTGCCTTAACGGCAAGCTGGACCGCTTCCTGGATGCAGTTGTGGCGAAGGATCCGGACAAGGCCGAACTGTGGACCGGCTTTCGTCAGACCCAGAACGCAGTGCTGACACCGGCGGGCAAGGGCATTTGGGAAACCAACAGCGGCATCGGCACGATCGACCAGCGTTTCTACGATCCAGAGAACGGACAGGCGGTGTTCTATGGCACGATGAAGGAGGGTGAAAAGACTTCCATCGCTTCCGTGCGGATCAAAGTGGCTGGCGACAAGGTGACGGAGGCCGAATGGCATGTCGCCCGTTCGGATAGTCCGGGCATCATGGGCGATCCGAAGAATCCTGTATTCGACCTCGATCACCTGCTTGCCAACCCGCCGTCGAAGCGCACGATCCCTGCAAGCCAGCGCGCCACTCGCGAAGAACTGATCGCGGCGGTGAACAGCTATTTCGACGGTATCGTGTTCCAAAGCGGCCGCTACGTGCTCGCCAATCGCGGCTGCGTGCGGTTCGAGAACGGCATGGGCCCCCCGGAACATACCAGGCTGGGCCCCGCGCCCGAGGATGCGGATTTCCAGGATATTTCGGATTGCCGTTCGGAATACAAGGGGCTCGGCATCGCGAATGTCACCGCCCGGCGCTATGTCGTTGTGGACGAGGAAGCACAGGTGGTCGCCGCCTCGGCCGTCTTTATCCGCGAGCCGCTCAATCCCAAGCGGCGCAATTACTTCATGGAGATTTTTTACATGGATGGAGGCAAGATCAGCGCTGTTCATGCCGCGATGATCTATGCGGATCCAAAGTTGCCGATTCCCAACTGGGAGCCGTATGACGGTAATTTCCCCATCGGTTACAACGTTGTGCCTGCTCAGTGAGACCATTGGGCGTGATAGCCAGCATCTGTGGGCAGGTCATCCATTCCGCAGGGGTGCCTTGAGGTTGCGCAGGTAAGATGAACGGGAAACCTCGTTTCATCTGGGAGGCGGTGGATGTCGGGACGCGTTTCAAGGGACTTGAGCGACCGGTCATCATTCTCTGGGCGCTGGACGATTGCACGGCCGTGCGGGATCGGGAAACGCTTTACGTTGGGATGTCGCGTGCCAAGTCGATCCTCCATGTCTGCGCGACGCGCGAGGCATGCAACCGCGTGTTGTCAACACCAGAGTAAGATAGAAAGGCTCGGAGGCTGGCAAGATGGTGATGGCCGCCTTTAAGCGTCTTTACGAGGTAGTCGATCACACCGGACACTGAGTAGCTTGAACCGCTAAGCGCCTTTCCTCTTCAGCGATTTCCGAGCGGGTCTGCTGAAGGCCAGGCACGGCCCACGGCTTGGGGAAGGGTGGTCAGGAATGCGTTGATCGAATGGATCTTGCCGCCCCAGACCTTGAACGCCTCGAAAGTGATCAGGGCATTGCCAGGCTCGTAAGACCCCGTGTCACCGAAATTCATCCATAGCAGGACGGTCGCGTTTTCCTCATCCACGGCGGCCACGCTGGCGATGATGCCGGGGTGGACGAAGATGTTCTGCGCATAGAGTCCGCAATCGGTGCGCCCGCAGCCTTCGCCGCCGGTGATTACACCGTTTTCCACGCGATAGGCATCGTGGGAGAACGGCGTTCCCGCGTCGGTGAAATTGCCGACGCGCAGCCCCTCGGTATAGGTCAGGGCGGTTTCGATCATGGACTGGCGCGACTGTCGCGCGGCCGCCGGCACCGGATCGTTCATGCCTGCGATCGGCGCGTCCAGCACCTTGGGTTGGAAGCGCGAATTCGGGTTGAAACGCTGGACCAGCGTTTCAACCCCGGCAATCCGTTGCCCTTCGACATGCAGTATGACCGACAGCAGCACCGGGTTCTTGCCTTCGCGCATTTCGACATGCGACGCGGCGACCTGCCTGGCCGTGTCGATGTAATCCTGCCGGAAGCCGCCTGCACCTGTCACCGACTTCCACAGCCCTTCGCCAAGGGCGAGTTCAGCTGAATCTTCGGTCACCCGTACCCGGGCAGCCACCGGAAGGGTCGACGGGTCGCCCGAAGCCAGGGCATCGATATAGTCGGTCATCAGGCCCGTCAGGCATGTCCTGTCGCACGCAGCCCTGGAAGACGCACTGGCTTCCTGTGCGCTTGCTCCGGGAACAATGCCGATCGCGCCAACGGTGAATATGGCGGCGGCCAGCGGTGCTGCCAAACGAGACCTGTTACGCATAGGGCTTCCTTTCACTGCTATCCTTCGTTTCCTCGCCGTTCGGCCCCATATCTGGCCTGTCACAGCGTGAACCGGATACCTGCCCGGAAGGATCGGCCGATCCGTTCGTAATTGGGACCGCCCGAGAATACGAAGACAGCCGGGGGCCTGGAATTGAACACGTTGGACACATGGAAAAACACTTCGCGCCGGGCGCCCTCATTACCCATATCGAAGCTGGCCTGTAGCCCGACATAGGCGCGGGCGGAGATCGTGTTATCATTGATGTCAGTCGGCAGGACGAAGGTGTTATCGTAGCTCCCGCCGCCGATATAGGTGACATCGGCTGCAAGGTTGAAGCGGTCGAGCCTGTAGCCGAATGTGGCATTGCCGGTCCATTTGGGCTGCGCTGCGACAATGTCGCCGGCGCGTTCGATTGCCGTGATCCCGTCGCTCACCTCGTAGGAAAAGACCCTGTTGGCCAGCAGCCGCGTGGATGCCGTGCCCCGGCCCAGCGGCATGCTGTAGCTGAGTTCAAGGTCGAGACCGTCCGTCTTCAGCGATTGCAGGTTCAGATAGGGATTGTCGATCCGGGTAATCACGCCATTGGTCCGGGTGATCAGCGCGCAAAGCTCCTGATTGCCGGCAAAGCAGCGATCGACGATGTTCTGCAAGGTGATGGTGGAGATCGCGCTGAGGATGTCGATCTTGTAGTAGTCGACGGCGAATTCCAAGGCCGGGATGAATGCCGGCCTCAAGACGATCCCTGCCGATGTCGTATTGGCCCGTTCGGGTTGCAGGTTCGGATTGCCGAGCGAATAGGTCTGGAAGGTCGGGGACGTATTGGTGACAGGATCGACGACGCCCGCAGTCGACAATACCGGCGAGGTGAACAGTTCGACAATGTTGGGCGCGCGGATATCGCGCGAACGGGTCGCGCGGAACCGGATGCCGTCGACCGGCTCCCAATTGGCGCCGACCTTCCAGGTGGTGACCGAACCGCTGGTGCTGTAGTCGGTGAGGCGGATCGCGCCGTTCAGATCGAGCGACCGCAGGAACGGGGCATCCTTGGCGAGTGGGATGACCGTTTCGGCGAACACTTCCTTGACGCTGAGGTCGCCGGCGAGGGGCTTGGGATTACCCAGCCCGAACGCGTTGGCTTGTGACAGGGCATCGGAGGTCTGCCGTGCGGATTCCTCGCGGTATTCGCCCCCGAAAACGAGAGAGACGGGGCCAGCCCAGGTCGCAAAAGGTTCGCCTGCAAGGCTGACGGCCGCAACCTTCTGGGTCACGGTCAGGTCGGCGCTCGATGTGCCGAAGATGTAACCGGCGGCAACCGGTGCAACCGGATCGAAACGGGTGGCGGTCGGGCCGAAGATGTTCAGCGGGATACAACCATTGCCCGGATTGGTGATGGTCGATCGGCATATGATGGTCCCGTTCGCCACGCCGTTACGGACAAGGCCTTCATCGACCGCGTCGGAGGCAAGGGCAAGGTTCGTCCTGATCGAATTGTTCTCGATCTTCAACGCCTGCCGGTTCCGGCCGTATTGCGCATAGGCATCGAGATACCAGCCGCCGCCGATCTCTCCCTGCACGCCGACTACCGCGCGAGCAGTATCATTCGTGCGGCTGACCACCGAAGCACCGAAATCTTCCGAATAGCGGCCGACGCTGATCGTTTGCAGGTCGAGGGCTTCCATCTGCGTTCTCACCGACTGGGGCAGGAACGCATTGTCGCGCTGGATCACAAAGGCGCCGGTAATCAGCGTGTTGGCTGGCGAGCTGAAGAACGGCCCCGGCTTGTTACGCGCCAGCACGCCGGTGACATAGGCGGTCAGGCCGTCGGTCACATCCCAGCTGATGCGGCCATAACCGGTCGCTTTCTCCTGCGGCAGCGCGGAAAGCGAGACCGACAGATCCCACGCCTGATCGTCGAATCGGCCGGGCAAGACATGGTTCGATGTCCCGACAAAGGTCCCGGCGGGCTGTTGGGAGGTGGTGCCGCCCGGGCCGAATTCGAGCCCGGCGAGCGGCCCGCCAATGACGACCCCGCCCAATGACGCCGTCCTGGTGTAGACATAGGGCAGGATCAGCCGGCGCGTGGCTCCATTGGTTGGTGTCCAGCCGGGATTGGTGATCAGCCGGGCGGTCGGATATTCGGTATCCGGCCGGGCATTGATGGGGACGCCCCGCGCCCGCACATACTCGCCGCTCAACACGATATGACCGCGCTCGCCAAAGCTGGTGCCGCCGCTGAGCGAGGCCTTGTAGGTGAAATTGTCGCCATAGGTCGAGAGGCCGACCTCCGCATTGCCCTTCAATCCGGTGAAGCGGTTGTCGAGCACGAAGTTGACGACGCCGGCAACCGCATCCGAGCCATAAGCGGCCGAGGCGCCGCCGGTGACCACGTCGACACGCTGGATCAGGGCGCTGGGAATCACGCCGATATCGACGGTGCCGATCGACGTGCTGGGCACGAAGCGTTGACCGTCGAGCAATACCAGCGTGCGGTTGGCGCCGAGGCCCCGCAGATTGGCAAAGCTTTGTCCGGACGAGCCGGCCTGGCCGACACCGGCCGTCTGAGCGGTGGAACTGTTCTTGAAGACTGGAAGCGTGATCAGCGCATCGATGATCGTGGTCGGCGCCTTGGACTCAATCGTCGCGCTGGTGATGACAGTAGTGGGCGTTGGTGCATCGTACCCATCGCGCACGACGCGGGTGCCCGTAACCAGGATTGCGCCTGTGTCGTCCCCGGCAGCAGGTGGATTATCTGCGGCGACTGCGGCCGTCCGGTTCGCGTCGCTTGCGGCTTCGTTTCCCTCCCGCGCCACGGCGATCGCTCCGAGCGTATCGACGCGCATCACGAAGCCGGTGCCCTGCAACACCGCCTCCAGCGCGCGTTCGGGGACAGCCTGGCCCTGAAAACCGTTGGACCGTACGCCTTGCATGTCGGCGCCGCGATAAATGATCGGTATCTGGGCCTGCCTGGTAAAGGCATCCAGCACGACCTTCAATTCTCCGGCGGGAAGGTCGAACTGGCGTTGTTGCGCCTGGGCCGGCGAAGCCATTGCCATGATGCACACGCCCGTCGCCAGCGATGCCAATAAACCCCTGGATTTCATAAATCTTCCCCCATCTTTTATATCTTGCTGTTGAGACAACGGGCCGGGCGATTTGTGTAAGTCGCTTCTGTTGCCGCCGCTCGATTGGTCATCAACGGGTCGGTTCAGGGTTCACGATCTGCGGGAAATTGCCGTCATAAGGGGGCCAGTTGGGGAGCGGCTGGTCGGGCGCGGCATAGAACATCGCCGCATGGACGCTGCGGATGCGACCGCCGTCGACCCCGAACACCTCCATGAAATGGTTGCGCCGCCGCTTGTCGCCCGGCTTGCGAACAAAGACCGCCGAAGCCAGCACCACCTGCGCCTCTTCATCGACCAGCGGATAACGCCGCGCCGTCACCAGTCCACCCAGCGTAGGATATCCCGACGTGCAGTCCTGCTTGCCGTCGAACCCGTCGTGCTCGTTCCCGGGTTGAAGCAGTCCGCCAAAAGCGGGGAAACCGTTTTCGTAGCGGGTGCAGCCCCCATGCGCGATAACCGCACGTCCGTTTTCGGCCACGATACCGTCGAAATAGCTGTTCACGACCGCGACCAGCCGGTCGCGCGGCAGACGCTGGTCCTGCGCCACGACTCGTTCGGGTGGCGGATCGGCGATCAGTCTTGCCAGATCGAACACGACTTCGCTGCCTTCGCCATAGATGCCCGGGTCCCCGTCCTGCGCCACATGCCACTCCGCTTCGGTGATCTGGCGATCGACGATCCGCAGCCGGAGCGAGGCGACAGCCGGACGGCCGTCGACCGTGGCCGTGCCGAAGAAAGCGGCATTGCCGGTGACCGGATCGAAGTAGCGGCGCTGCAAGGGGCCCAGCGCGGTCAACGTCGTCCACACCCCTGCGTCCGTCATGGTCAGCCGCGAATTCTGAGTTTGGCGAAAGCCGACCGCCAGTGGCGCTCGGGCCGAATCCCGCGCGATCACCGCATCCAGGAAACCCTGCAACGTGGTGTCGAGGCAGGCACGGTCGCAAGGCGCCGTCTGGGCCGAGGCAGGCGATGCCGAGAGCCCGAGAGTTGCGGCCAGCGCCGCCGCGAGCAGAATCTTCATGGTATCCTCCCTGTTGTTTTGTCTTGTCTTGTCACGGCAGCACGCCTCAGCTTGCGGGCCCTGCCGACATCATTCCGATACGCGGATCTCGTCGGCCGTCTCGTCGAGGCTGAACCCGTAGGCATTGCGCAGCAGGCGCGCGAAAGCATCCGGCTGTCCGGACGGGAATGTGCCGCTGATGCGGACATTCTCCAGCGATTCGCCGTCGATCACGATCTTCCGCGCGTTGTAACGGTTGAATTCGGCGGCGATGGCCGGCAGCGGCGTCTGATCGAAGGTCAGCATACCGGTACGCCACGACAGCGTGTCCTGGACCTTTTCCTCGGACCGTACTGTCACCAGCGTCGCCGCGCCTTGCGCCATGGCAATGTTGCCACCGACGATGACGGATGAGCGCAGCAGACGGCTGTCCTTCAACTCGTCGACCCGCACCCGGCCTTCGAGAACGCTGACGATGACCTTTTCGCCGTCGCGCCTGACCGAAAACTTCGTGCCGAGCACGGTGATCTGCCGATCCCCGGCATGGACGATGAACGGCCGACCCTGCCGGTGGGAAACCTCGAAGAACGCCTCGCCCTTGTCCAGCCAGACCTCACGCCGTTTCGCGCCGATCTGCGTCCGCACCACGGACAGCGTGTTCAGCTGAATGCGGCTGCCATCCTGCAACCCGATCTGTTTTTTCATGCCGAGCGACGTGGCGAAAGCCTGCTGGGGGGCCGGTTCGTCCTCTATGAAGGCTGGCACATAATCCGCGAGCTGTGGTGCCGCGGCCCAAAGCCCGGCGACAAGCGCGATCGAAGCCGCCACCGCCAGCGGCCGCCAGGCGCGTCGCCGCCAAGCCTGCCAACGATTACCGTCCAGCATTGGAACGCGCGGGCCCAGGGCCCTGATCCGATCCGCTTCCCGCCAGGCGGCCTCCAGCCGCCAATAGGCCGCCTTGTTGCCTTCGGAGGCGGCAAACCACGCATCGAAGCGCGCTTGCTCGGCCGGAGACAGCAGCCCGTCTTCCTGCGCGATCAGCCATTCGGCCGCTTGCTGGCCAATGTGTTCGGCACGGCTCATGCTTTGCCCCCCTTGGTATAGGGCATCCGCAGCTTCGATTTGGGGGAAGGGCGTGGTTCGGCGCCGAAGACGTGTTCGGCCAGGATGCGCATGCCAGTACTGGTCTGCTGACGTACCGCATCGCTGCCGATGCCGAGCAGCTCCGCTGTCTCCTTGATGCTCAGCCCGTCGATCTTGCGCATCTGGACGATCTGGCGAACGCGCGGCGTCAGCTCAGCCAGCGCATCCTGCACCCGGCGCAGCGATTCCCGCGCGCTCAGATACCGCTCCTGATCGAAGGCCCCGATCTCGCTTTCCACTGTTTCCAGATCGGCGACCAATTCGAACGAGACGATCCGTGCCCGCTTGGCCCGATTGATCAAGTGGTTGCGCGTGATGACGAAGAGATAGGGCCGCGTGGCATTGGGCAGGCCCTTACGCGCTCCGCGGATCGCCAGTTCGTAGACATCATGCATAAGGTCCATCACATCTCCCTCAACCTTCCAGTTGTGGCGGATGAAGTGCACAAGCTGCCGTTCCAGTGGCAAGACCTCGCGGCAAAACCAAGCTCTGATCTGTGCGTCTTCGAGCATAACGGCGATCGGTCTCTCCACAGGCAGGCACCCTGCTGGGCGTTGAGACATCCGGCGGGCCAAAATGTGTAAGGGGTTCCGCCACCAAGCCGAGCGCCCGAATATTTCAGCCCGACAAACCGTAGCCCTTTTTGAGATGCAGCGCGTACGTCGTTATGCAACTCGCACGATAATTCGGCATGAGTAACATCACTGGGCTCCGCGATTTGCCGGTAGGTTCCGGGTTGGGGGGATTGAATGGCGAACATAGGCAGCAATTCACCCGGAGAATTGACCTGACAACGACTTCCGCCTCTCTCGACTGGCGCGATGCGGCAGTGAATTGTCGGCGGTCTTCCCCGGAGCCGATGCCTGTGCGGCAAATTCTTATACGAAATCGTTGCCCGTCAACATCCACCTTGCCAGTCTTTGACCGGATAGCCACGCGCATTCGACGCGGGGTGCCAGCAGCCAGTCACCGCACGCGCCCAGCCGGATATCAGGGTTCCACAGTGCGCTGAGCCCAAGCGCCGTGCTTGTCGCCGACTGCCACAGCCGCGTCCTGATGCCGGCTGGTGAAGGAAGGGTCGTGCCCAGGCGCTCGGACAGCTCGTTTAGCAGATGGAAGGCCACTCGATCCGGCGCCTCATTCAGGTGCTGCGACGACCACGCCCCGCTTGCATGAACGGTCCAGCCTTCGGGGCCTTCGCGACCCGGTTTAGAGCATGCACGGCCAGCCCAGCCCAGTATGCCCTCGTCGCGCACGACACCCCGCTCGGTAACGAGCGGGGTGGGGAAAACGAACAGGCTGGTCCAGCATGGCTGCGATCGGGCATTCGCTGCGGTCGCAGCCATCGCTTGATCGTAATCCGCAAGCAACGGTGCGGCCTGCTCAGGCGGGATGGCGATCACCACGGCATGGAAATCTCTGAACTCACCTGATGCGGAATAGAGCGTCCAGCGATCTCCGCAAAAGTCGAGGCGCTGAATCCGGGTTTCCAGTTCGACGTGCAGCGTTGCCGCCATCGCTTCGGTCACGCAGTCCATCGCTGGCACGCCGACATACGCGTCTTCGCCCAGCAGGCTCCACCGGGCCACGGTCCCCTGGCGCTCCCAGGTTTCGACCTGCCGGATGAACGCTGGATCGCGAACAGTGAAGAACTGTGCGCCGTCATCCAGAAGCGCATCTCCGCACGGGGTGCGGACCCATTGTGACGACATCCGGCCACCTGAGCGACCTGCGGTTTCGAATACGGTGAGATCGTGCCCGGCCGCCTTGAGCGCACCCGCACAGGACAGGCCCGCCATTCCCGCACCGATCACCGCGATGCTGCGCTGTGGTCCTTCGGAAAGCTGCTGGACGATGGCGGCCGTCATGTTGGGGTTGCGGCTTGGCGGTGGGTTTCGATAATCAGCTCCGGCTCCATTTCCAGTGCGCGGCCGAGATGTTCTTTTTTGAACTCGATCAGGTCCGAGATTGCTCCATCGCCAATCTTTCGAACCCATTCGGGGTCCGCGATCAGGTTCCGCCCGATCGCGACGAGATCGAATTCTCCCTGATCGAACAGGTGGGCGAGCAGCGAGAGGCTGGCTTCGATCGGCAGGCCATCGGCAGAAGTGCCTATCAGCGAATTCATCACGTCCTGCGCAATGCCAACGCTTCCGACTGCGATCACCGGTAGGGACGACAGCCGCTTGCACCAGCCTGCCAAGGTCAAATTTCCTGCCTCCGCGAAGGCAGGATCGTAGAAGCGACGGCTGGAGGGATGGAGCAGGTCGACGCCCGCTCGTTCCAGCACGTCCAGCATGGCAGCCAATTCTTCGGGATTCCGCGCGATCCGGGCCCCGTAATCGACTTCCTTCCATTGCGAGAAGCGAAAGCCGATCAGAAAGTCGGCGCCGACGGCCGCGCGGATCGCCGCGACTACTTCGGCAGGATAATGCGCCCGCGCGTCAAGCGTGCGGCCTCCGTACCGGTCGCTGCGAAGGTTGGTTTCCTGCCACAGGAACTGGTCAAGAAAGAAGCCGTGGCAGGCGTGCAGTTCTATCCCGTCCATTCCACAGTGCTGCGCGAAGAGCGCGGCATCGACGAAGCTCTGCTTGATTTCAGCCAACTCCTCCAGCGTCGCGGCGCGGCCGTTCGTCTTGCCGGGCGCGAACAGGCCTGAGGGGCTCAGTGCCATCGCCACGCCGCCGGGAAGCGCATGGGATTCCGAGCGAAGTGCCCCTGGATGCGACACTTGCAACAGCATGGTGCTGCCTGCCGCATGTACCTGATCGGCGCAACGTATCCACTCCTCGTCCATGCCGGGGCCGGTTCGCGGGAATTGCGGATCCCAGTTGGACGACCAGTGATCGACCGCGCAGCCCTCGCCGATCACCAGACTCGTCCCGCCATGTGCGCGCCGGCCGTAATAGTCCGCCATTTCGGGACGGAGGCGCCCGTCGGTGCAGAGCGCGCGTTGCATGCTCGGCATCACGAAGCGGTTCTTCAGCGTATGTCCGCCAAGCGTCAGGGGAGCAAACAGCGGATTGAGATCGGCGGGCACTTGGTTTCCTCCTGCGGACTCGACGGGTATTCTACGATCGTAGAATACCCGTCGAGCGGACGCAACAGGATCAGGGTTTCGCGGTTCCGGGTGTCGTGGCGAAGCGGTCCAGATTCTCTTGAAAATAGGCTGCCGAAACAGGTTCCCGAAAATCCGGCGGGTGGATCAGGAGAGAAAAATAGAGCCCGCGCCGGAAGATCCCGTATTCCTCCGCCGATCGATCCGGATCGGCGGCTCCCATCTTCTCGAAGATCAACCGGTCAACGTCGGACAGCAGTCCGAGATAGACCGAGACCTGGCTGCGGATATCGTCATCGCGATCCGCCAGGAGGAAATACTCGAACCGGGCCGCGAGAAGGTAACGCTTGTCCGGTTCGGTGGCCGCCTTCCAGATTGCGAATAGGAGTTCGCTGAATTCGGCCGAACCAAGCGGCTCTCCGCTGGACGATCTTGTGTGGATGGCATTCCGCACCTCGGCCAGCGCCTCGAGATCGTATTCGCTCAGTCGGGCGATGCCGGCACGAAACAGGTCCGACAGGCGCCGGAAGTAGGATGACGTGGATCCTTCGGGCAAGCCGAGGAACTTGTCGACCTTGCGATGCGTGACTTCGCGTGCGCCGTGTTCACCCATCAGCCTGATGACCGCATCGGCCATCCGCTGACGGCGCGAGATCGGATCCGCAGCGTCGGTGCGGCCGGAAGGCCGGCCGCTCCTTTCCCGCGTTGCAGCCTTGCGGGATGCGGTGGGTGTGTCGTTCGTCATGCTGTTCCTTGCCATTCGGGGCAATGCTCCAAGCCTAGCAGTTTCCCGTTGACTGGGGAGAGGTTTTCCGACGATCTACTACCATCGTAGTGGATCGTCGGACGATGTTCTCCGCAAGGGTGAACCGGACCGTGCGACGGATGGGAGAAATCGCGTGACGAGCGACAACGTCGACGCCGCCCCGGCTGAACTTTTTCGCGACGTTTCGTGGAGCGCCTGGCAGCTGTGTTCCATTGCCCTGCTGGTGGCGGCATTCATTCTGAGTGCGCTGAGCCTGCAGGCGCTGGCGCTTGCCGCTCCTCCGATCCTCGAAGATTGGCACCTGCCGGTCGAAGCGCTGGCAACGCCGATGTCGATCGGCTGGTTCGGCGCGGCAATCGGCACCATCGTCGGGGGCCTGCTCGGCGACATATGGGGGCGCAAGTGGACGGTCATCGCTGCGCTCGCTCTGGCGGGCATGGCAACCGCTGCGATTGCGCTCACCACCACCAGCTTCGAGCTTTCAGCCGTCAGGATCATTCAGGGGATCGGGCTCGGCGCGTTCAACCCTCCGGCCATTGCCCACATTACCGAACTGGTCGGCGCCAGGCGCAAGGGGCCTATGATCGGGATCGCGATGGTGTGTGGTCCGATCGGGATCAGCCTGTGTTCCGCGCTTGCGGCCACTCTCTTCGCCCATGGCGCATGGCAGGTGCTGTTCTGGATAAGTGGGGCGAGCCTGCTGCTCGTCGCGATCGTCATGATGCTGTTCATGCAGGAATCCCCCCACTACGAATTCCGGGTCAACGGCCGCAGCGCCCGGCTTGAGCGGATTGTCTCGCGGCTGGGGCTGGAAATCGAAGAAACGTCCTCGCACCCGGCCCCTGCCGGAGCGGGGGTTCCCGTCTCGGCCCTGTTGTCGCGGCATTTCCTGTTCCAGACAGTGTGTGTCGGCGCCTGTTTCTTGGCGACGTTCTGGCTGATTTCCACGGCCATGAGCTGGTTGCCAGCGCTGTTCACGTATGCCGGCTATGCGACGGAAGTGTCCGCGGGATCGGTCCCCGCCTGGAGTGTGGGCGGAATCGCCGGGGCGTTGATCGCTGGCTGGCTGTCGGCATGGATCGGCAATGCGCGCGCGGGGCTGTTGATGGCCGGGGCCTGCATGGTGGTGCTGGCTATCTCGGCAATGGAGGTTCCGACGATGGTCCTGATGCCCTGCCTGTTCCTGGGTGGGCTGAGCGTGTCCGCCTTTCTCACTGTCCTCTATGCCTATGTCGCACAGGTCTATCCCGCGTCGATCCGCTCGACCGCTCTTGGCATCGCGGAGACGGCGGGCCGGCTGGGCGCGGTCGGCGGTTCATTCGCTGGTGCCTATGTCGTCGGCGGCGATGGTGTTGCCGCGTTCTTCGGGTCGTTGGCCGTGCTCGCGGGGATCGCCCTTGCGGTCTACTGGATTTCAGCGCGAACCCCCGCGCGCGCTTCGCACGTCACGGGGGCTCCTGGCTGATTTTTCGTCAATGCGTTGCCGGGCGGAACTGGGCTCCGGCTTCCTGCCCTTTGCGGCGCTTTTCGATCGAATCGTTCACGATGAACGCCTTGATCGCGGCGATGTCCTGTTCCGAGAGAACGTTCGAGTAATTGCCCATACCTGCGTAGTTGAAGGCCCCGTTGCCTACGATATCGTTAAACGCGGCAATCGTCCCCGGCGACATGTTCCAGAGATCGGGGTAGTTGCCGCTCGCCCCTCCCACGGCATGGCACCGGCTGCACATCTGCTGGAAGAGTTCCTGTCCGCGGGCCACGTGCGCCGGGGTTGCGGCGATGGCTTGAGGCAGGCTCTCCTGCGTTGCCGGGCGCACGGCCGGCGGTAGTGGGACCGGATGGCCATCGAGCGTAAGCACGATCAGACGTTCGAAGTTCTCATATTTGGAGGGCGCCGAACCCGGCGGGAAAAATCCACCCTGCGGCCCGCCATACCCCGCAAGGAACGCGATGTACTGCTTGCCGTCGAGGACATAAGTCATTGGGGCGGCGTGGATGGCGGTGCCGATCTCGATCGCTGCCAGTTCCGTTCCCGTTGCGGCGTCATAAGCAGTTAGGTAGCCGTTCACGGTGCCCTGGAACACGATATCTCCCGCCACCAGCGTCCCTCCGCTGAGGAATGGGAGCGGACCGCTCACCCATTTCGCTTTGCCCGTCAGCGGATCCCACGCCTTGAGCCTGCCTTCCATTCCGTGCGACGGCCCTGCCTGCAACTGCCTGGCGAGCGACGGATCGGCGAAGGGAGCGAAGGTGTTGAGCGTGCCGTGGTTGGCGTTGCCCGGACTGAAGGCGGCATGTGTCGCGGAAAAGCTTGCCGGTGCATCGTAGACCGGCAAATAGACTAGGCCGGTCCTGGGGCTGAACGCCATCGGCGTCCACGCGTGCCCGCCCGCCATGCTCGGCCAGATGACCTTGTCGGAATTTCTGAAATCACCCGCGTCCGAGAGAACCGGCCGCCCGGTCCGCATATCGACGTGAGACGCCCAGGTCACCGGCGTATACGCGTCGGCGCGGAGCAATTCGCCGGTCTCACGGTCGAGCACATAGAAGAAGCCGTTCTTGGGCGCCTGCATGATCACTTTGCGTTTGCGCCCGGCGATGTCCATCTCGGCCATCACGAGCGGCGATGTCGCGGCATAGTCCCAGCTATCGGCGGGGGTGGTCTGATAGTGCCACTTAACCCGCCCCGTATCGGCGTCGAGCGCGACGATGCTCGAAAGATACAACTGGTCCGTCTGTTCACCCGTCCGGCTGCGGCGCCATACCGGATGCGGGCCGCCATTGCCGGTACCCACGAATACGGTGCGGCTTTCGGGGTCGTAGGCAATCGCGTCCCACGGATTGCCACCCATGCCCATGTCCCACCGGGTATCGTCAGGCCAGGTGGCCCGTGCGGCGGTGACATCGGGGTTTTCGTCGGGTCCGTCCGCTGGATCTCCCGGCACGACCCAGAAACGCCAGCGCAATTTGCCGGTCGCCTGGTCGTAGGCGCTGAGATATCCGCGCGAGCCCATGTCGGAGCCCGAATTGCCGATCAGAACCAGTTCCTCGGTTACCTGGGGCGCGCCGGTGCTGGAGGTGTTCCAGCGGTGGTCCTCGATCGTGTCGACCTTCCACAATCCTTTGCCGGACTTCCGGTCGATCGCCGCGAGTTGTCCATCGGTGGCGGCCACGAACACCCGTTCGCCGGCAATCGCGACTCCACGATTGACGGCATCGCAGCATGCATCGCGCGCGGATGAACCCTCGGCCTCCGGGTCGTAGGTCCAGCGGTGCTCGCCCGTTCTGGCGTCGACCGCGTAAGCGACGCCCCATGGACCGGAAAAATACAGTGTGCCGTCCAGCATCAGTGGGGTCGCCTGGGTCCCACGGTGGGTCCGCCCGCGAACCACGAAATCCTGGAACTCGAAAGCCAGCCCGAGCCTGCTCGCATTCTCTCTCGTCACCTGGCTATCCGGGACATATCGCTGCCCTTGCCAATCTTTCCCGCCGGTCGGCCAGTCTTGCGACTGATTGTTTTGGCCGCACGAGCCCAAGGCCAGTGAGGCGGCCAGAAAAGCCGTTAAAAATCCATTCCCGATGCTGCGCACTGACCTTCTCCCGGCGGCTTATCCCGCTCGAACTCTGACATTATCATATTTAGGATACAAGATTGACTAACTATTTTGAATTGCATATAGCATTCCATAAGCCGAGCCAAGAATCGGCAAACTGGAGATGGATCATGAGGGCTTCACGCATTTCTCTTGCTGCTTCGTGCCTTGCGATGGCTGTATTTTCCATAGCCACGCAGGCGTTTGCTCAAGATACCGGTGGTACAGGCGCGGCGGAAGCTGCCGATGCGAATGACAGCAATGTCATCCTGGTAACAGCTCAGTTCCGTGAGCAGAATCTCCAGGAAACCCCCCTGGCGATCACCGCGGTTACCGCGGAAATGCTTGAAGCAAGAAGCCAGACCAGCGTGGTCGATATTGCTGCGCAGGCGCCTAGCGTAAAGCTCAAGGCGGGCGGGGGCATATTCGGGCCTTCGTTGCAGGCCTATATCCGCGGCATCGGTCAGTACGACAACAATCTGGGCTATGAGCCCGGCGTCGGCCTGTATGTCGATGATGTATATTTCTCCACTCTCAGCGGCTCGGTGCTCGACCTGCTCGACCTGGAGCGCGTCGAAGTGCTTCGGGGTCCGCAGGGCACACTGGCTGGCAAGAACTCGATCGGCGGTGCGATCAAGCTTATTTCGAAGAAGCCCCAGGGTGATAATAGCGGCTATGCGCAGCTCACCTATGGCAGCTTCGACCGGATCGAGTTTCGCGGGGCGATCGACTTCACGATTGCCGAAAACCTGTACATGCGGATTTCGGGCGTCGCCCATGATACCGACGGTTATGTCGATCGCGTCGACTACGAATGCGAGAACCCCGGCTCCGGAATTCCTTCGGTCGCTGGTACCGCAGGTGGCTGCAAATTGGGAACCGAGGGTGGCCGCAGCTATGCCGGAGCGCGCGCCGCGCTGCGCTGGCTTCCCTCGGAAACCGTCGAAATCAACCTGAGCGCCGATTACGTGAAGGACAATTCCGAAGTCTTCCCGAACCAGCTGCTCGGCCTGCCGAACGGTTTTGGCGCAACGTCGGTTGCACCTCCGGGCTCGCCCTATGAGGGGCAGGTGCTCGACGACCGCTTCGTTACTGCGGGCGAATACAAGACCTATTCGACGTATTGTAACCCCTATGCCGCCTTTGGCGCCTATTGCTTGCCGAACACTGGCGGCTTCAGCCCTTGGGGCGTGCAGGGCACGATCGACGTCGAGCTTTCGGATTCGCTCGCGCTCAAATCGGTCACGGCTTATCGCGGGTTCGACGGTGCCTTCACTTACGACAATGACGGTTCACCCCTGGTCGCATCGCCGGGATACAACACACTCAGCCAGAAGCAGTTCACGCAGGAACTTCGGCTGACGGGGAAGGTGGGCAATTTCCTCGACTTCACCTTGGGCGGCTTCTATCTCGACGCCCGCAACAACAATGGCGGCATCGTCGATATCGCCTACGTGTTCTCCGGCTTTGGCCACCTGATCGATGACGATGTCATCAACAAGAGCAAGGCGGCTTTCCTGCAGACCGAATGGCACCTGACTGACCGGCTCGATGTCGTCGGTGGTATCCGCTACACTAAGGATGACAAGGAATACACCTACATCCGCAAGTCGCTCTTCGGAGACGGAACCACTGCTATTCCTACCGGTCTCGGCGTGGACGGCGCGGTCGGGGAATATAGCGGGAGCCGGTGGGACTACCGCCTTGGCGCCAATTACGACATCACCGACGATATCATGTTCTACGGTCAGTTCTCGACCGGTTATAAGGGCGGCGGCACCAACCCTCGTCCGTTCGACGCCGGTCAGTTCTTCAACTTCGAACCGGAAACGGTGGAAAGCTGGGAAGTCGGCCTGAAAACGCAGTTTCTCGACAATCGCGTGCGCTTCAACACCGCAGGCTATTACAGTGATTACAAGGGTGTGCAGCTGGTGCTTCTGGCTTGTCCGAACGCACCTTGCGCGGGTCCCCAGAACGTCGGCAATGCCCATATCAAGGGGCTCGAGGCGGAACTGTTCATCGAGCCTGTCGATGGGTTCACCTTCGACGGTGCGCTGAGCTACACCGACTTCGAATACTACGAGATCACCCCTTCGCCGAACTTCCCTGGCGTCGATGCGGCGGTCGGGCTCGACGATCGAAATCCGTTTGTCAGCGAATGGCAGTGGAGCATTGGCGCGCAATACAAGATTCCGCTGCCGGGCGGCTCCACCATCACACCCAGGATCGATGGCGCGTATCAGTCGAGCTACTACACCGATCCCAATAACGGGCCGAACAACCTCGTCGAGGGTTATACGCTCTGGAACGCGCGCTTGACCTATCAGTCCCCCGATCAGGATTGGCAGGTGGCACTGGCCGTCACCAACCTGACGGACAAATACTACTACGCTTCGTTCAACGATAACGTTGCCTTCAACGGCCTGATCTTCGGTGCTGCCGGGCGGCCTCGGGAATGGTCGGTCACGGTCAAGAAATCATTCTGATATTCCGATGGCTGGGGGCGTCTGCCTCCAGCCATTCGACGTAGAGCGCATATAGCCAGGCGGAGATATTGCCGTGACGCAGAAGGTTATCGATACGAGCAGACAGCCTACCGATCCGCTGGAAGTGATCGAGATTCTCGACGAACTGATCATGCAGCATCGCCCGAAAGAGGCGATTGACCGGTTTATCGCCGACGACTTCATCGAGCATGACCCCACCGTGCGCGGCGGAGGCAAGCAGGGCCTGTACGAATACATGGTCAACGAAGGGTGGGACAAAGACGAAAACCCCAATATGCAGTTAGTGGATATCGTCGACCGCCGTTTCGCCAGCGGCGAATTCGTCGTCACCATGCATCATATCTTCCGCACACCAGAGGATCGGGGCACCGTCTATGTCGACGTCTTCCGTGTCCGCGAGGGCAAGGTGGTCGAGCATTGGGACGTATTCCAGGCCGTACCGGAAACGACGAACGACAACCCTCATACAATGTGGTGAAGCCATGACTGCGAACCTGCCAATTGCGATCAGCGGCGCTTCCGGGCAACTGGGCAAACTGATTATCGACGCGTTGCTGGATCGCGGCACCCGCCCTGGCGATATCATCGCCATAACGCGATCACCCGAAAAACTTGCGCATTTGCGTGAACGTGGCCTCGATGTGCGAAAAGGCGATTTCGACCAGCCGGGCCCGGAACTTGAGGCCGCCTTCGTGGGCGCACGGCGCGCGCTGATAATTTCCACTACGCCAGAGGCCCCCTATGTCGAAGGGAAGCGCTTTCGGCAACAGAAGGCCGGGATCGACGCCGCCCATGCGGCCGGCGTCCCGCACCTTTATTATACCTCTGCCCCTAGCCCGGAGCCGCCGACGCCTGCGATCTGGAAGAAGGATCATTATCTTACCGAACAATATCTGCGCGAGCTGGGTGTGGACTGGACCATCCTGCGTCACGGCGAATGGCCGGACTGGCACCTCGACTTCAATTGGAAACCGGCGATCGAAAACGGGGTTTACGTGACCGGAGCGGGCGACGGGAAAATCGCGCATATTACCCGCGAAGACACCGCTGCCGCCGACGCGGGGGCCTTGCTTGCGCCTGACGCAGCCGGCAAGATCTATGACCTCACCGGACCCGAAGCCCTGAGCGCGCAGGAAATTTTCGCCCTGATCGAGAACCTGACCGGAAAACCGGTCGATGTGCGCAAGGTCGGAATCGCGGAGCTTGGTGACCATCTCGGCAACACCGGCACGGATCCGCTGTTCGTGCCCATTTTCCAGATGATTGCGGATGCGATCGGGCAGGGTAAATATAACCATGTCACCGATCACGCAGCCACGCTGGCCGGCAGGCCGACCCGGACGATGCGGGAATTTCTGGCCGAGAATCTTGAGGAACACGCATGACCGATCATAGTGCTCGCTGGGATTTCCTCGGAACGGAGCATGGTCACGCGGGCTTCATGGCCTATGTGATCCTCTGGATCAGGGTCGCGTTCGGCATTCACAGCCTGCTGTCCGGGGTCAACTATTTCTATCCGCTCATCCCATTGCCCGCGCTAGCGGTCTCGCCCGCCGGCACGTTCATCGGCGAGATGGACAATGTCGGGCTCTACGCGCTGATCAAAGTGGTTGAAGTGGCTGTTGGAATATTGCTGATCGCGAACCGGTATGTCCCGCTCGCGGCGTTGGCCGAATTGCCGACCAGCCTGTCGATCTTCTACCTCAATACATTCGTCGACGGGCAGCCGCGCCAGCTCTTCACCGGCCCTCGCGAGATCCTGATGAATGGCGCGCTCATCATCGCCTATTGGCCGTATTTCCGCGCCCTGCTGAGCCAGAAGGCGATCTATTCGCCCGTGTGGCGAGGTGGACTCGCTTCAGATGGAAGCGATCCGCTCAGCGGAGACCGAAAAGGGAAGATTCTGCCATGAACATGTTCGACGCCGTTCCTTATTCGGTCGCCACCCTGTTCGTGATTGTGGCCTTGCTGCGCGATTACAGCGCACGAAAGAAGTAAGCTCGCCCGAGGAACGCGGCCCTTTCTTTGGGCGCGCGTCTGCCATCAAATCAGGGGCAGCACGTTCCACCAACCGCTGCTCCTGCGACATGGCGGTGCCATTCAATGGGCCGCGGAAGGGGACCGGACCCAGGCCAGGTGAGTGAGCGTTAGATGGCTATCGGCGCTTTGCCATTCCATCGCACGACGGAACGCTTGCTGAAGCGCCAGCCACCGGCAGTCCTCACGCAATTGCTGGTGTAATATCCCATGGCACGTAGCGTGACATTGCCGCCCTGCCGATCGCCTTCGGGCATCAGATAATAGGAATAGGCGGTACAGGTCTGCCCATCATAATCCCGGAACAGGTGATGATCGGCGAGATGTTGCCAGCCATGCTCGCCTTTCATTTCCTTGGCTTGAGCGAGAAAAGCCTGAAATTCTGACGGATGCTTTACCAGGAGTTTTCCGAAGACTTCCAGCGAACCATCGGCGGTGAAGGTGGAGGCAAGCGCCTGCGCGTCCTCCGTATCGTATGCCCAGGCATATCGCGCCATCAGCTCGATGATCTCCAGCCTGTCGTCTGCCGAGAGTCTTGCGCCCTCAGCTTTTCGCATCGCTGCTCCAGGTTCATCCATATTGCTGGCCGCGCTGACCTGTGCGCTTACTAGCAAGCCGCCCGCGGCGCCGAGCAAGCGGGTCAGGCCTCGGCGGGATATATGCTTGAAGGTCATCGATTTCGGGGCTCCAGAGGGAAAAGCGCGCTCAAAGGCTGGGGGTCAATGACATACTGGCCGATCATGATCCCGAGCCAGATCACCATCGCACTTCCGAGCAGCAGACTTGCGATGCCCAACGGCAACATGAGCGGCTCGATGATGCGGGCCAGCAATCGTGCGGGCTCGCTGGGCCCGGACACGCCTTGGCTGCGCGTGATGGGCAAAGGGGCATTCCGCGATACCAGCATCCCATGATAGCTGCCGAGATAGGCCGCCAGCAGGTAAAGGTTCAGGATGAGCGTTCCCCAGCCCATCACCTGCCCGCGCAGATGGGCGATGAAGAATACATCGACAACGAAAACCGGCACCGCGATCGGCAACGCGGCGACCAGCGCCAGCGGAACAAAGCGATTCGCCAGCATCAAGATGCCCACCGCCAGTTCGGATGCCTTTACGATGTGGAACAGCACGCCGTTTTCGATCATAGCGCCCACCACATCGGGGGGAGGCATGAAGTCGACGAAGTCCGACATGCTGGGGTAGGGCGTGATGAGCTTCACCCACCAGTTCAGCCCGTTCAAGGTGAACACGACCCCGGCCAGCAATCGCACTGCATCCGTCAGACCGAACTGCGCAGCCTTCATGGTGCGCGCGGCCGTCATTCGGCAGCCGCGCGTTGCTTTCCGCCGGACTCGTGCGATGCTTCCGCCTCTGCGCGCTCCTCGGCAATAAGCGCAGCAAGCAGGCGTCGCGCCGAAACCGGTGCGGCATCGGTTGGGAGAAGGATCGGGTTCAGCTCGTGGATGTCGCTTACTTTGCCCATGTTGCGCTGGACCATTTCGATCATCGGCTCGTCCTGCTGGCCGAATGCGAGATCGAAGAAATCCAGCATCGCCTTGTCGATTTCGGGCTCGTCGAGGCGGCGGTTCCGGGCATTGACGAAGAAATAATGCGACGTGAATTCCGTTTCGGGCGTGATCACGTGCAGTTGCGGGATATGTACCCCGGTGCTCGGATCCTTGTCCATTTCCCAGCTTCCCGCCACGAAGCTCAGCATCGCAGGCGGATACCAGGTCATTGTCGAATCGGTGTGAACCGGGATGTCCGGGTCCATCCCGAAAAGCTCGCAACTGGCATTGGGCGGACCAAGTCCGCTGCGGACGCGATGATTGACGATCGAGCGTTCGCGGCGCTCAAGCTTCTGGGTCGTTGCGGCGAACAACTCGTCGTTGGTATAGCGGCCGCCGCTGAATTGCGGATGGATGTAGGCCGCGTGGCTGAGGTCCAGCAGGTTGTCGACCACAAGCTCGTAATGCCCGCGCACGTGCAGCAGGCCGCGCACGATCGCGTAATCGTCGCGGTCGAGGAAGTCGATCTGGGGGAGGAGGTCTGGATCGGCGTTCTCCGGTTCCCCCGGCCAGAACCACACGATCCCATAGCGTTCCGTAACCGGCCAGCTCTTGATGTCGGCGGCGCGGAGCGGGCCCTTGTTCCTGGTGTGCGGATTATAGACGCAGTGTCCCTCGCCGTCGAACCGCAGGCCGTGATAGGGACACTCCAGCGTATCGTTTACCAGCCGTCCGGCGGAAAGGGGCGCAAAGCGATGCGGGCAGCGGTCGAGGATCATGGCCACCTCGCCGCCCGTTTTGCGGAACAACACGGCGTTTTCGCCGATCAGCGTGCGTGCAAGCGGGCCTTCTTCCAACTCGTGGGAGTAAGCGGCGGCGTACCAGGCATTCCTGAGGATCGTAAGCACGGATCCCTCTCCGTTATTTTGCTATACAATATCGTATAGCTATCATGATTGACGGTCAGACGGAAGCTTCCGCCGGTCCGCTGTCGGATTTTTGGCGCCCTTCGGTGAGCAGGCAAAGCCAACCGGCGAGCACGATGGCACCCAAGGTGCCGAAAAACGCTGCCAGCGAAGGCAGCGCAAGCACTATCACGCCGCTCGCACCTCCGATCACGCCACCCGCCTTGCCGGCGAGGGTCGTGATCGCCAGGCCCTTCGCGCGCACCTGGCTGGGAAACTGCTCGGCTGCGGCGGAATAGAGTGCGGTGATCGCGGCGCTGGCGAAAAAGCCGACAAAGCCCGCGGATAGATAGAGCGCCCGGATGTCGTCGGGAACTGCGGCCAGCACAGCGGACGAAATCAGCGCCGAGCCGCCAAATCCTCCGACGATCAGCTTCGCCGCGCCGCTCGCTCCGATCCGGTTCACCGCCCAGCCTGTTGCGAGTGTTCCGGCCATTCCGCTCAGCGTCCACAGCGATATGGCCTGGCCGGCATCGACTTGCGAAAAACCGAGGCCTAGCGAAACCACCGGCAGCCAGCTCAGGACAACCGCCACTGCGATATAGACCAGGAACATTCCGCCCACCAAGGCGAGAGCGGTCCCCATTGCCAGACCGCGCAGCGAATTACGAAGCCGGCTTCCAAGGGACTCGCCAGCCTGCCGGTGTCCGCCCGCATCGGCATCACGCGGTGCTTCACGCAAAGTGAGCGAGGCGAGGGCGGCCACCGCCAATACCGCGCTGCTGCAAACTATCACACTCACTTCCCAACTGAAGGCCTCGTTCAGCCGGGGAACCGCCACGCCCGACAATGTCAGGCCGAGCGGCAAGGAGAACATGGTCAGCGCAACCGCCGTGCCCCGCTTTTCAGGCGTGACCGTTTCGATCACCAGCGCCATCATAGGCGGCAGGCACGTTCCCAGGCCGATCCCCGCGCCCAGCCGCGCGATAACCAGTTCGCCCGTAGTGCGGCAAAAGGCCATTGTGAGGGTCATGAGTCCCAAGGTGAGCATCCCGGTGATGATCGCCGGTTTGCGCCCCCACCGGTCACCCAGCCAGCCGCCAATTGGCGTTCCCAGCGCGGCGCCGACGAAACCGGCGGAAACCGCGCCGGAAAAGACTGCGGGATGGACACCCCATTCGCGCGACAAAGTGCCCAGGCTCAGCGGCAGCAGCTGATTGTCGAGCCCGTCGACGATGTTGATCAGCATGACCGTGGCAAGCAGCTGGATCTCGCTCCATCGCCATGGCTGCGACTTCGGGGGAGCGTGAAGAGTGCCGCTGGCCAAGGTCATGGATTTTTCCTTGAGGCGCTGACTTCGCGGGCTTCTAGCAGCCTCATCATTCTCAGCGACGCCGCGCAGCACAGCAACGCGCCGCCGATCACCAGCGCCAGCCCCGATCCATCGGGGGTGTAGAACTGGCCCGCAAGCCACGACAGCAAGGCTCCGCAGGCGAAGGTGGCGCAGCCGAACAGCGCCGCGGTGGACCCGGAGCGGACCGGATCGACCGCCAGCGCGCAGGCCATGGCATTGACCTGCACCAGCGTATTGCAGCACAGCAAGCAGAACAGCAGTCCAAGCCACAACGGAAGCAGCCCCGACAAGGGCCCCGCAAGCAGCAGGAAACCCAACGCGAGAACGGCCATCGCGATCGAAGTGACCGCCAGCACCTTTTCGGGCGTGTGAGTCTTCAGCCAATGGCGGTTGCACTGGCTGAGCAACACCAGCCCGAGCGAATTCGCGGTTATGACGGCAGTATAGGCCCCCGGCTTCAACCCGTACCCTTCCATCAGCACGACCGGAGAGTTCGCGAGATAGGAAAACATCGAGCCGCTGTTGAACGAGCCGGCGAGCAGGATGCAGAACAGCACTGGCTGCCCGAGCAGCGCGCGATAGGCCCGCAGGGGGCTTTCCTGCCGCGACTGAGCAAGCGTAGCGTGAGAACGGCTTTCGTCGAACACCAGCAGGGTCAGCCCCAGCATCAGCGTTCCGCCGACGGCCATGGCGACGAACATCGCGCGCCAACCGGCCAGCCCGAGCAGGCCGTTCCCGATTACGGGGGCCGCCAGCGGAACCAGCCCGCCAATGAGCGCCAATAGCGAAAACAGCCGAGCCGCCTCGCGGGGTTCCAGCATGTCGCGAACTGCCGCGCGGCTGCATGTGGTGACCGAACAGGCACCCAGGGCCTGAAGCAACCGGGCGACAAGCAGCAGCAGGAAGGATTGCGCGAACGCCGCCGCCACGCCGCCGACAAGGAAGAACACCAGCCCGCCCAAAATCATCGGGCGCCGCCCGAGGCGGTCCGACAGAGGGCCGGCTACCAGTTGGCCCACCGCCATGCCGATAAAGAAGATCGAGACGCTGATCCCCGCATCGTTGGCCGATACCGAAAGGTCTTCCGCCATTGCCGGGATGCCGGGAAGGTACATGTCGATGGCAAGCGGTGCGATCGCTCCGAACGCAGCGAGCAGCACCACCAGCCAGATGGAAACGCCCGTTCCCGATCCGCCGATGGATGTTTGGGGTGGGGTCATGATCCGAACCAGAGCTTGGCGGCATTTCCGCGGAATATGGCATCGGACCCGGCGGGCCATCGCTGTGCGATGAAGTCCCGACACCATCCAAGGGCATTGGCATAGCCTTCCCTGGCGGCGACGGGGGGGAAGTCGCTGCCCCACATCAGCCGGTCCGGTCCAAACGCGCCGATCACGCGTTCGATAAGCTCGTCGACGCCGCGCAGGTCCAGCGGACAATCAGCGGCATCGGGAGAAGGCAGCCGGGGCGCCAACTGGCCCAGTCCGGGCAGTTTCAGCCTGACGTTGAGATGGCTGGCCAGCATGCATATCGCGCCGGCCGCTGCCTGGACATCTCCCACATCCGGCCGGCCCAGTCCGCCCAGATGTTCGAGTACGAGCGGCAATTTGGGGCAGGCGTCCGCAACCGCCAGGAGATTGCCATTGGTGAATTCATCGGCTCGGCCCGCTACCGAGATGCAGAGGCCGGCACGTTCGGCTTCGCGCCATAAGGCGAACGGGTCTTCGCCCGGCGATCGCCAGTCGGCGCGCAGGCGCAGCCCGGCCGCGCCCGCATCGACCAGGCGGTCCAGATCCTCCCGCCAGTGTGCAGCGGTGGGATCGATGCCGGCGACCCAGGCGAAGCGTTCCGGATTGCTTGACTGCGCATCCCGCATGGCACCGTTATCCGAACCGCCCAGCAGCTGGATCAGAACCGCACGCTCCACGTGGTTGCGGTCCATCTGGAACAGCAATGTCTCCACGGGCTCATACCAGCGCGTGGAGACATGGCAGTGGCTGTCTATCGAATTACCCAACCGGCCTCTCCAGCACGCGGTCAGGCGGCCGACGATATGCGTGGGTGCAATTCCTCTGGCAGCGGCATGACCGCCTTCCAGGTGGTCTCTTCCAGCGGAAAGGTGAAGGTTTCCGCCGTGACCTGTCCCCAATCGATGATGGCGGCAGCAGCGGTAGGCGGCTCGCCCGTTGCCTGCATTTCCCGCGCGGCCTTCAACATCAGGCGCCGCCAGGCGACGACCGCCATATCGGTGCGGCCAAGGTGTTCCTTGGTCCGATCCGCGATAATCCCCATCGTCTCGCTGACCGCATGATCTTGCGCGGCAACGCCCACGATACCGGACATGTTTTCGGTCCGCATCATCTCCCGGTCCTGGTTATACCAGTCCTTGTTGCCGATCAGCTTGAAGAAATGCTCGTCATGCGCGGTGCCGGCTTCGGCGATGCGGTGCGCGCGGTCGATCTTGTGGGTGTGATCGTAGAAGAACTGGATATGCCAGGTGGTGTGATCGTCGCGCGGGACAAAGGCGTTGATGAGCCGCCGGTGACGGCGAAATTCGGGTGATTTTCCGCCGTCAGGAGGAATGAAGGTATAGAACGGCAGCGGCACCTGCGTGATGCGCGCATGGCCGAGGCCTTCATCCTTGCGAACCGCACAATAGCGCAGGCCGTAGCTGGTGAATTCGACTTCCAGCTTGGGCCGCAGATCCCGCTCATGCGGGAACTTGGCTTCCTCGCCCCAGGGGGATTCGCGATGCAGCACACCGGCATGCGCGGAATCGACCGCGCCCTCGATCGCCTGAGCATAATTGCATTCGTAAATCACCTTGAAGGCCTCACAATAGCCTTCGGGCATGTCGAACCACGGGAAGTGGGGAAACGGGGGCTCGCTCTCCTTGGGCCCCATATAGGTCCAGATCATACCGCCGCCGGTGCGCACCGGATAGGCCTTCACCCGCATGGCGTTGGCGAGTTTGGACCCTTCCGGCTCGGCCGGCGTGTCGAGGCATTGGCCGTTCACGTCGAACTTCCACCCGTGGAACAGGCAACGCAGACCGCATTCGCCGTTCACGCCCAGTGCGAGCGATGATCCGCGGTGCGGGCAATGCTCGTCGAGCAGGCCGATTCGGCCCTGGCTATCGCGAAACGCGACAAGGTTTTCGCCCATCAGGCGAATGCGGACCGGCTTGCCGTCATTCTCGGGCAACTCGCTTTCCAGCAGCGCAGGCATCCAGAAACTGCGCATCAGATTGCCCATCGCGGTGCCCGGGCCGGTGCGGACCAGCAGCTCGTTGTCCTCGTGCGAAAGCATTCCGCCACTCCATGGTTTGTTAGTCAATTGTGTATTCTATATCAGCTGTTAAAGTGTATGTCACCATCGAATGCAGCTTTGTGCCGGTTTGCGGAGTTTAGATGACCATGAGTTTGGACGAGATTCACGATGTGGACGATCACTCCGAAATCACCGTGAAGGCGATGATCGAGCGCCTGCGTCGCTCGCGCACGGAAGAGCACTACATTTATCGCGAGACCGAGCTGGACGAGATGTGGCGGATTATCGACATCGCTCTCAGGCGCGCCGAACTTGGCGCCGACCAGCGGGTGAAGCTGGCGGAACTGCGCAGCGCGGTCGAACGTGCGCACGATCTGGTGGGGGTAGACCTGCAGCCGCTTCAGGCCGCCGCGGTACTCGAGGCCATGCTCCCGAAACTTCCGCGCTAGAGACGGGCCGCTGGCGGCCGGGCGCTAGTCGGCGGGCGGCTTGATTGCCGCGATCCGCATCGCTTCGATGCTCGATACGGTCAGCAGGCCCGCCTTCACGAACGGATCTCCGGTCGCCGTCTCATGCGCCTGGTTCGCATTTTCGGCCGAGATGATAATGACGCTGCCGACAGGTTTGTCGGCTTCGTCGAGGATCGGGCCGGCCAGGGCGATCCCGTCACCCAATCCCTTGCGGTAGGCGATGTGTGCGCCGCGCAGCTCTTCGCGAAGGGCGGCGTCGCCGGTTTGAATGTATCGCACAAGATAGAAACGGGCCATCAGTCATACACCTGCCAATTGGGGGACCACATCAAATCCTGCAGCGAAAGCTGCGCGCCGGCGAACTTGCCGTAGCCGCCATGTGCATAGAGCAGCGGCATCACATGCGAACCGCGCACCTTTATTTCCAGGATCTCTCCGAAAAAGACGGTGTGGCTTCCGACTTCGAGAGTTTGGGTGCTTTTGCAGGCAAACCACGCTGCGGCGGTATCGAGCACCGGCGTGCCCGTTTCATGGGCGCTCCAGCTTCCGCGCTTGAACCGCTCCGCATGGGGCAGGCGCATCGCGAAGCGATTGGCCAGGTCTTCATCCCCGGCGGCAAGGATGTTGACGGAAAACGCATCCGAAGCGGCAAAGGCATCGCGCGTGGCGTTATCGCGATTGATGCAGCAGAGCAGAGTGGGAGGGGCTCCCGAAACCGAACAGACAGCCGTGGCTGTCATCCCGACGCGTTCCCGATCGCCGGTTGCGGTGGCCAGGATCGTGACGCTGCCAGCAAGATAGCGCATGCCTTCGCGAAACTGCTCCACGGTCGCCGCCATCACTGAAAGCCGTATATTTCCAGCGTGGTTTCCCCCGCTTCGAGCCGCCGGCAAATTTCCAGTTCATCCGCATCGCGCCGTTCTGCCGCCTCGATGACTTTTGCCGCGTCTGCCGGTGGGACGACGACCACGCCGTCTTCGTCACCGATCACGAGATCGCCGGGCCGGACTACAAGGGTGCCGAACAGGATCGGTGCATTGATCCAGCCGATTGCGGCGCGGTCCTTGCCGGTGCCGCGAATGCACAGGCCGCGCGAAAACACCGGGAAACCGACCTCGTCCAACAGCCGGAAATCTCGCACGCAGCCATCGATCACCAAGCCGCCCAAGCCGCGGGCTTTCGCCGCAGTGGACATTACCTCGCCCCAATAGCCGTGATCGTTGGCGCCGCCGGTTTCGACTATCAGGACATCGCCGGGCAGCGCGGCGTAGATCGCATAATGGAGCCAGAGGTTGTCACCCGGCGGGGAGTGTACCGTGACCGCCGGCCCGCAAACCCGAAAATGCGAATGGACCGGCTTTATCTCCGCAGGCATCACGCCGATCTTGCCGCCCGCCTCGTGAACGGTGGCGCTGGAAAGCGTATGCGCACGTTCGACCAGCTCAGCGGAAACCCGCTCGAACCCACCGGTGCGAATGCGTGATCGAGGATCGACGGTCACGGTCAATTCTCGCGCGTCTGGAGCTGGTGGTACTTGAATTGCCGGCGTGCCTCATCGAGGCGCATTCCGCCGCGCACCGCTTCGCGAATGCGGGTTTCAGCCGCATCGATTTCCTCGGCCGCCGCCAGCACCGCCTCTTCATGAGCCTGCGGTATCACCACCACCCCATCGGGATCGCCGATCAGAATATCGCCGGGCGCCACGCGTGCGCCGCCAATGGCGACCACGCAATCCATCTCTTCCACCTGCACGCGGTCTTTCCCCGTGCGCATCCAATGATCGACGGAAAAGACCGGGTAGCCGAGGTTGCGGCAAAGGTGGACATCGCGGCTGATCCCGTCGATCACAGTGCCGGCCAGTTTGCGCCGGTGGGCGATCTCGGTGAGAATGTCTCCCCAGATGGTGGCATCGGTGCGGCCGCCATTGTCGATTACCACCACCGCCCCTTCGGGCACATCGTCGATGTAATCGCCGACGGTGCCGGGGGGGGTGGAGTTGGGCCCGCAGCGCATCGTGAACGCGCGGCCGGCCATCCGGAAATCGGGATCGCGGCCTCTGATTCCGTAGCATTGGCCGGCGATCCCCAGCCGGTCCAGCGCGTCACTCAGGGTCGCGGTTTCCAGCTTGGCCGCGCGTTGCAGGGCAATATCGTTGCTCATGGTTTTCAGGGTTCCAGCATATGTTCGTAGTTGCCGCCCATCACTTCGGAGATGGGTGTGCCGTCGAGGATCGCCTTGGCCATGGCCGCTTCGCGAGCGACAATCTCTTCAGCGGCGTTGAGCACATTGCTGATGTCCTCGCCGCGAATGAAGATGCAGGCACTGTTGTCGGCCGCCACGTAGTCCCCCGGATACACCGCGATGTCGCAGATCGTGACCGGGCCGTTGGTTTCCTTTTCAACGACGCGCCCGCGCGCGGTGAGCGAGGTGGTGGCGTTGGTGAAGATCGGGAAATCATACACGCGCGCCTCGTCGATATCCCGCACCGGGCCATCGGCGATCACACCGGCAACTCCGCGCAGCTTTGCGCCCAGCGTGAGCAGGCCGCCCCAGCAACCGGCTTCGACGCCGGTGCGCTGCTCTACGACAATGACGTTCTCCGGCCCGGCGAGGGCGATCGCGGTCGTGCCCAGATGGCGAGGCGGGCCGGCCGGCGGTTCGCCGGTCACGAGGCGCAGGGTGATCGCGCGTCCGGCGATCCGGCCATGCCCGGAGCGCTGCGGCAGTGAGGTGACCTGGCCCTGCAGGCCCAACCGGTCCAGCGCGTCGGATATGGCGCAGCAATCCAGCCGGCGCAGGCGTGTCAGGTTTTCCGTTGTATCGTCGTGCAAATCGTTTCTCCTATTGCCAGACGATGAAGCCCATAGCGTTGCCGGTGCCGGCTTCGCTGCGGTAACAGGGCACATAGTCGATCACGTTCGGCGCGAGATCGAGTTCGGCCATCATTCCTGCCAGCGGAACCCAGTTCTTGATTTCGGAGGTGCCGTCCTGGAACACCGCCTCTCCCAATTCCGCCACGCGGGTGATGTCGCGCGCCTCGATCGCTTCGATGAAAATCCGGTCCACTTCCTCGTCGATCACGAAATGGGTCAGCCCGCCGGATGCGAACACCGCCACGCGAGCATCGCTTTCCCAGTTCTGGATGCCGCGTAGCACCGCCTTGCCGAAATCGTAGCAGCGCCGGACCTTCGGCTGGTTGGGCGGATAGAAGGTGTTGACCAGGACCGGCACGCTGGGCACCGGCCGGTCGCGCATGATCCGGCGATAGACGAAGCCGAAGGCGTGCGGGGTTTCCGGCTTTGGCAGCGACTTCATCGCGGCGACGTCGAAATCCTCCTCCATCGCCTGGCGGATGATCGACCGGGCCAGTTCGGGATGACCTGCATATTCGGCACCGCCCTTGGGAATATAGCCGGGCAGAGACACCTCGATGCCGGGGGGCAATTGGGCCAACCGCTCGGCGGTGAATTCGTAATTGGTTATGGTGTCGGCATACAGCACGGAAAAGGCCGGTATCAGGCGCTCGTCGAAGATTTCCATCTGGTCGTTGCCGATGATGACGGCGACGTCGATCCGCCCTTCGGCGAAAAGCTCCGCCACCCGGTCGAGCGCGGTCTGGCAGCGCAGGTTGTGTGCTTCCATCGCTTCTCTGGTGATCTTGGCGGCGATGTTTTCCCCCGCCCGCGCCTCAACCAATTCCGCAAACGTCCAGTGCTTGCCTCTCCAGGCATGTGTGACTGACTGGTCGAAAGCCAGACGCGTCGCCCACTGTTCGGTTCCGGTGACCAGCATCGGTCCGTGGCTGGTGCCAATGCCCATGACGATCTGCGCCATCAGGCCTCTCCTTCATCCAGCCGGAACAGGCTGATCGCATTGCCTGCCAGGATTTTGCGCTTCTCCTCCGTGCTCAGCCAGTCGAAGCCTTGGATGAAGGGGGCGATATGGTCGAGCGTGTGGCCGGTCGCCGGATCGACCGCGGAACCGACCCCCGGGCATTCCGCGCCGAACAGGCAATTGTCTACACCCACCGTCTTGATCAGGAGCCTCAACGATTCCTCGTTGTACAACACGGTGTCGAAATAGAGCTGGCGCAACTGCTCGTAGAAATCCTCGCCGCGCCGTAATGCCGAAGCGTGGAAACGACCGGCGTGATACGGGATCGCGCCGCCGCCGTGGCTGACGACAATCTTCAGCTTGGGGAAGTCCTTGAACACGTCCGAATGAAGCAGGCCGTAAACCGCGGTGGTTTCGTCGAGAAGGAAATTGAGCGTGTAGGGCGAGCGCTCGGAATGGGAAGTCGCGCTGTGAATGTGGGCGGGCACGTCCAGTTCGCACAGTTTCTCGTAGAGCGGATACCAGTATCGGTCGCCCATCGCCGGCGGTTCGGTCCCGGGGCGGTTTTCGAAAGGATCGGGGTTGAGCAGGCAGCCCTTGAAACCCAGCATTTTTACTGCCCGTTCCAGTTCCGGCAAGGCGACCTCGACCGGCTCGCCCGCAACTTGCGGCAATCCCGCGATACCAAAGAACCGTTCCGGCATCAGCCCCACGGTTCGGGCGATGATGTTGTTGGTCTCCTCGGTGAACCAATGCACCAGCTTGCCGGGCTTTTCCGAATGCATCTGCTGGAAGGGCCGCGGTGAAAGCAGCTGCATGTGCGTGCCGTTGCGGTCTAGCATGTCGAGGTGGCCGCAGGGCCCCATTTCCCGTTTGTTGGCGAAGTGAAGGATGTCCTCGTCGCTCACTTCCGGAAAGCGCCGCCCGTGCTCACCGCGATGAGAAAGGAGCAGCGACTTGTAAACCCACAGCGCGTCGGGCGCGCTCACGTGGCCATGGCAGTCGATGATCAGTGCATCTGATTGCAGTCTGGTTTTGTGGTCATGCACGACGCTGGACACCCTTTTCAAAATCGGATACTGATTCGTATAACAATCTTAAGGAACGGTCAAACATGATCGCTTCGCTTGATAGATCGCGGAAAGGGATTGGAATGCTGGCGCTCCTGTCATGTAACGGTGGAACCGTGACGGTTGGGGAAGGTCCCGCAACACGGCTTCTCGTCGCGACCTTGCATGGCGTTCATGCCTTCGAGCGGGCGGACGCCGACTCCCCGTGGCATCTCGCCGCGCGCACATTGATCGATCATCATATCAGCTCGCTCCTGCACGAACCTCGCTCGGGCAGGGTGTTTGCCGGGTGCCACTATGATGGTGGTCTGTGGTCCAGCGACGATGCCGGCGCGAGTTGGAGTGCCTGCAACGCCGGGCTGGAGAGCCGCCATATCTATACGCTGGCGGGTCAGCAGGTGGGGAATGAGACCGTGCTGTGGCTGGGTACCGAGCCGCCGATGCTCTACAAATCCACCGATCTCGGCAAAAACTGGCAGGCGAAGCCAGGCATGCTCAAAGTGCGCAATACCGATAGGTGGACGTTCCCGCCGCCGCCCCATGTCGCCCACGTAAAGAACGTCGCATTCCATCCGGACCGCCCGGACGACATCTTTATCTGTATCGAGCAGGGGGCCCTGCTGCATTCGCCCGACGGCGGCGAAAGCTGGGATGAGGTGTCCGGATATGAGGATGCCGAAGACTTTTTTTACAACGACAATCACCGTGTGCTTTTCAAGCCCTCCAACCCCGACGATTTCGTGATGAACGGGGGTGAAGGCCTTTACCGCTCGGTCGGCGGCCGGTGGGAGCATCTGACCACGCGCGACGACCGTGTCGGCTATCCCGATGCGATGTTCCGCGATCCGCGCAACGAGCAGGTGCTTATCATGGCGGGCCCGCAAAATCCGCCTCGCCTGTGGCGGGACCAGGAAAAGCCCATGGCGGATCCGACAGTGCTGCGCAGCATCGACGACGGCGTGACGTGGCACCAACTCGGCACCGGGTTGCCGAGGATCGTCGGTAATATCGAAGCCATGGGCATGCACGATTTCGGCGCAGGCTACAGCCTCTACGCGGGCACGGCCACGGGTGAGATCTATCATAGTGATGACAATGGTGAGCACTGGTCGCTGCTGGCGGACCGGCTGCCGCCGATTTCGAAGGGCGGGCACTACCGCTGGTTCCTGACTGACGAGCGGCGGGCCGAAATCGAAGAAGAATTGCGCAAGACAAAAACGCTGCAGGATTGAGAGGGAGTATCTAGATGGCAAGTACCGCCGTGGAGGCCGAGGCGCGCCCGCTGATCAGCGATTGTTCCGACGCGCTGGTGCGCGTCCGCGGGTTGCTTCCCGCGATTGCGGAACGGTCTCGCATGGTGGATGAAGACCGCCGCGTACCCGAGCAGACCATCTCTGAAATCAAGCAGAGCGGCCTGTTCAATCTGGTGACGCCCCGTTCGCTGGGCGGAAGTGAGCTGGGCTTTGCGGAACTGGTGAGGACCACTGCGGAGATCGCATCGGTGTGCGGGTCGACCGGGTGGGTCTACGGCGTTCTGGCCGGCCACAGTTGGCTGCTCAACCTTTTCCCGGCGCAGGCGCAGACCGATGTGTTCCAGGATCCGGACGCGCTCATCGCCACTGTATTCCGGCTTGGCGGAAACGTTGAAGTCGTAGACGGCGGATATCGTTTGACTGACGGTAAAGGCGCGTTCTGTTCGGGGATTGATTTTGCCGATTGGGTAATAGTCGGCAACGGTGTCACAAAGGCCGACGGCAGCTATGAACCGCGTTTCTTCGTGGTGCCCAAGGCCGACATCGACGTGGTGGACGATTGGTTCACCGTCGGAATGCGCGGGACGGGCAGCCGGACGATCAGGATCGCGGACGCTTTCATTCCCGCGCATCGCTCCGTGTCGCTGTCCGACATGCTCGGTGGTACTTCGCCGGGCTCGGCAGCGCATGACGGGGCCATCTACCGCATGCCCTTTGCCGACATTGCGCCGTTTTCCATCATCGGTGCGCCAATCGGGATGGCGCGCGGTGCCATCCGCGCATTCGCCGACCAACTGGGCGATAAACTTTCCACACTGAGCGGTGGGGAAATCGGCGAGCAATCGGCTACATTCGCCCGCATCGCCGAGGCCGCCGCGGATGTGGACGCCGCGTTCCATCTGGTGATTTCCGATGCGCAAATGATCGACAACGCACAGGCTCCTGCCGACATTTCGGAGTTGCAAAGGGCGGGGATCCCACGGAACTGGGCGTGGGCGGCGCAGAAGTCTCGCTATGCCGCTACGCGAATTTTCGAGGCTTCCGGGGGCACCGGCATTTATGACGGAAGCACGATCCAGCGGATCTGGCGTGATGTGAACAGTGCCGCGCAGCATTTCGCCTTCGGCTGGGACGGCGCGATGTCCCGTTTCGGCCGGGCACAAGCTGGCCTCAAGCCGTCCGAGTTCGCGCTACGCCCGAAGCGGTGAGTAAACGCTCTTGCAGTGCTGGTGCAAGGCCCGAAGTTTGCTACTGTGTTGCCCGCAATGCTATCACATTGACCGACACATGAAGGGGCGTTTTTTTGAGCAATCCGGAAATTCGTAAGACTGCGGATGCTATTCCCTCGGTCATTGCCGCGCAGCTCCGCACATTGGTTGCAGTAGGCCATTTCGCACCAGGGATGCGGCTGGGCCAGACTGAACTTGCAGCTCAGTTCAAGGCGAGCCGCGTGCCGGTACGCGAGGCGCTCAAACTTCTCAGCGCGGAAGGGATTGTGGAGCATGATCCCAACCGCGGGTTTTTCGTCGCACGTTTCTCATCGGACGAAGCGCGTCAGTATTTTCGGCTGCGTGAAATGGTCGAAGACGAATTGCTGGCGACCGTGCGTTGGCCCAACGCGCAGGAACTTACTGAATTACGCTCTCACGCCAAAAAACTCGAGGAACTGCTGGACGAAGGAAATCGCCGCGAATGGTGGGATCGCCATCAGGCGTTCCACCTGATGATCTTCGATTTATCGCCCAAGAAGGTGCTCGTGCGGGAAGCCATGCGGTATTGGAGCCTAACCGACCGCTACCGGGCGCTCGTTCCCCTGCCGCGCAGGGATTCTGCCGAGCGCCGGATCGTCAACAAGGCCGACCTTGTCCAGGCCTTGACGGACCAAGACTTCGAAGCGCTCCGGAAAGTGAGGGCCGGGCGGCGAAAGGCGTTTGAGGACGCCGTACTGGAAGTGCTGCGCGAGAGGGATCTGTAGGCACATCCACTCTTGTTCGTTAGGCAGAATAGTATAAACATTCCGTTCGGAGAATGACGAATGGATTATACTAGTTTCAACCGGCGAATGATCGTTGCGGTACACCTGCTGCTAGGCTTCCAGTATCTGCTGGGCGGGCTGAACTGGTGGTTCAAGATATTCCCGTTCCCGAATTTCTTCGATGTGCCAACGGGGCCGGGCAAGCACGCGGTTCTGGATGCAATGATCTCGACTGGATGGATGTTCACCAGCGCCAAGATCATCGAACTGCTCACCGGATTGGCATTGATCTTTCGGCGCTACGTTCCGTTGATGCTTGTGGTGTCGTTTCCTGTCGCGCTCGCCACATTCCTGATCGACGCGATGATTTTCAATGACATGATTGCATGGTTCCGGGGCGAAGTTTCAGGAGCCTTCTTCTGGTCGAAGATCATGGACCTGATATTCTTCGGCGGTGCTGTCATCACGATGCAGGTTTACCTGATGATCGCCTATTTTCACCACTACTCGCCCATGCTGGCGTCGAAAGCGGAGGCCCGTGTTCCATGACGAACCTGTATGAAATGGAAGGCCGGTCGGCGGGATTTGGACGCGCTGCCTTCACGGCTTTGGGGGTGGCGGCAGTGGTGCTCGGTATTCTCTCTACGGGATGGCTGATCGGTATGGTCGACCAGTGGCTCATTCCCTGGTCAAGCCTCGCCTTGACTGCACCGCCGCGCTGAAGCGGCGCCTATTCCCAGCGATAGATGTGACGCGCGTTATCGCCCAGCAAACGTGAGCGCGTCGTTTCTGGCAGGCCCGCCGTGGCCTGGTGGGCCAGCGCCACCATATCGGCATAGCTTCCGGGGGATTGCGTGATATCCGATCCCCAGATCAACCTTTCGGGGCCGAAGAGCGCGACGTAGGCTTCGAGTATCCTCCCGCCATCGATATCGCGTTCGGCCAGGCTGGCAAGCGGGATGGTTGTGAATTTCAGCGCGACGTTAGGCCGTTCGGCGATGCGCCGGATGATGTCGTCGATGCCGGCGGTATCCGCATTGTCGATCGTGGGATTAGCGAGATGATCGAGCACCAGCCAACGCAAGGGATAGCGGCCGAGAAGGTCGTCGATGAGTTCGAGCCCCTCCTGTCTCATCGCTGGGAAGAGATGTGCACACAAGACCGTGTCGCGCTCGACGGACAGGCGCCATACGGCCTCGGCATTGGCGCCGCCGAGCCAGGCCAGCGTATTTTCCTGTGGCGTCCCCATCAGGCGTATTCCGGCCGCGCCGAGATCGAGCCATTCCGCGGTCCGGATCGCGCAGTCGTCTTGCCGGCTGTCGATGCCGCACACAGCCCTTAGCCGCCCGGCGCTGCCTTCTGCAGCGGCACAGACATAGGAATTGTCCGCCGCGTAGAACTGGGCGCGTTGGACGACCAGCGCGTGTTCAACGCCGGCTTCGTCCATCGCCGCGCACAGGTCTGCCGCGGCGAACGCATGCTCCTTGAGGTATTCAAGCTTCTCGCGAGTTGGAGCGGAAGGGGGGAAAGCCGCCGTATCGCTTGATAGAATATGCGCATGGCTGTCGAGCATCGATAATCCTGAATTACATTTTGAAATACCTTATTGTCTGCAATTGCGTTAGGCAATGTTATGATTCGATGCTGGCCGATAAAGCGGTAGGAAGCTCGACGGTGGCGCATGCCCAAGCCAAGGCTTGCGCATACAGGGAGTAGGGACGGGATGGTTGAAGCACGCGCAGAGCGGGTAGGACGGTTTGGATCAGGAGCGGCCTTGGTCGGCTGTATTTTTGCGAATATCGTGGATGGCTTCGACGTTCTCGCCATTGCATTTTCGGGGTCGGCGATCATGGCCGACTGGAAAATATCGCCCGCTGTGCTGGGTACGATCTTCAGTGCAGGCCTGGCCGGAATGATGCTTGGCTCCATGTTCATTTCGCCGCTTGCCGACCGCTATGGCCGCCGCTCCGTATCACTGCTTTGTATGGCCGCGATGACCGTCGGGATGATTGCCGCGGCGTTTGCCCAGAATCCTACCCAGCTGATCCTGGCGCGGCTTTTCACCGGGCTGGGGATCGGAGGAGTATTGGCGGCGCTGAACACGGTGGTCGCCGAATTCGCCAATCCCAAGCACCGTAATACGGTACTTGCGGTATTCTCCGCAGGCTATCCCGTCGGGTCGATTCTGGGCGGGTTGCTGGCGATCTGGTTGATCAAGGATTTCGGCTGGCGGGTGGTGTTCCTCTCGGGCGGCGTCCTGACGGGGTTGGTGCTGTTGATCAACCTTTTCACTTTGCCGGAATCGCGGAAGGCGGAAGAACGTGTCCGCCTGTTCAGTGCTGAATTCGCCTCCGCTCTCTTCGGCAAGGAGCGGCGAACACTGACGATTGCATTCTGCGTCGCGTTCTTCCTCCACATGATGACTTTCTTCTTCGTCCTCAATTGGACCCCACGGCTTGTCGAACAGCTCGGTTTTTCGCCGGAGATCGGCAACAGCGTCACGGTGGTGATCAATGTGGGCAGCCTGCTCGGCCCGCTGATTTTCGGCCTTCTGGCCGACAGACTGGGGCTGTTTCGCATGGGCAGTTACTACTTTCTCCTGTTTGCAATCTCGGTCGTGCTTCTTGGAATCGCGCCCGCGACCTTGTCCACGCTTTACGCCGCGGCGCTGCTGGCGGGCCTCGCGATGGCGGGGGCCATGACCAGCCTCTATGCGTCGGCTCCGGTGATATTCCCCGGCCGGGTGCGCGCCGCCGGCACCGGGCTGGCGATCGGCTTTGGCAGGCTAGGCGGTACGTTGGGCCCATCGCTTGCGGGTTGGGCAATTGCCGCGGGTGTAGGGCGTTTGCCGCTTCATATCGCATTCGCCGTGCCGGTCGCGCTGGTATTCCTGATCCTGACGGGAAGTGTATTCACACGCTCCAACGCGGCTACCGCAGCTAAAGGAGAGCTGCCATGAAGACTTCGGTGAGGGCGGCGGTCAAAATCGACATCGAACGGACGGAAATCCAGGAGTTTCCTTGGCCGCACATCGCGGAAGACGCAGGGCTGCTGCGGGTGGAAGCATCTGGCGTCGGTGGCAGCGATCCGGAAATGTACCGGCGCGAGAATACGGCCCCCTGCATTATGGGGCATGAGAACGTCGGCACGGTGGAGGAGGCGGGATCGCTCTTCGCGCGCCGGTGGGGGCTGCGCAAAGGGGACCGTATTGCGCTGCACGAATACCTGCCCTGCTGGCACTGCGAATGGTGCCTTCAGGGGGATCAGCGGCTGTGCATGGAAGCCGATTTCTTCAACGTGAAGGATCGCTTCAACACCCTTCGCTACGGCACCTGCAACGCTTCGATCGCGCCCCACTTGTGGGGTGGCAATGCGGAGTACATGTACTTGGCGCCCAACGCGGTGGTACACAAGATTCCCGCCGATATGGATGCGCGCCAGGCGACACTGGCCGTGCCGTTGGGGAACGGGTTCCAGTGGGCCGTGCTCGATGGAGGCACTCAACCCGGCCGCGCGGTGCTGATCTTCGGGCCAGGCCAGCAGGGTCTCGGCTGCGCGCTGGCTGCGCGATCCGCCGGCGCGGCGCTGGTCATTATCTGCGGCCGTTCGCGCGATCGCGCCCGATTGAATTTGTCATTGAAGCTGGGTGCGGATATTGCGGTGGACGTGGATCAAGAAGACTTGGCATCGGTGGTTATGAAGGCGACCAACGGCCGCGGTGTCGACGTTGTCGTCGACACGACCGGGGATCCCGACGGCTCGATCGTCGAACAGGCCATCGCGTTGTCGGCCAAGGGTGCGACGCTGAGCCTCAACGGACTTGGCCAACAGGTTCCTCTCAACGAAATCAAGAAGCGTTATCTGACCGTGAAGGCCCCTCGCGGGCACAGCTATCGTTCGGTCGAACTGGCAATTGGCCTGATCGCTTCGCGCCGTTGGCCGCTCGATTTGCTCTGCAGTCATGATTTCGGCCTGGAAAACGTGCATCAGGCCATTCTCGCGACTGCGGGCCGCGAGATCGAAGGGGCTGTGCACGTCACCGTCAGCCCATGGCGAAGAGCATGAGCAAGGCGGATGCAACAGACAAGGAAGAAAAGCCGGCGCGGAAGAAGCCTGCGTCCGCTGCTCTTTCGGATCAGATGGTGGACACTATCCGTGCCGCGATCCAGCGCGGGCGATTGCATCCCGGCGAGCATCTCAGCCAGAACCGCCTGGCCGACGAGCATCTCGTCAGCAAAGTGCCGGTGCGCGAGGCGTTGAAGCAGCTTCACGCGGAAGGGCTGCTCCAATATGGCCGCAATCGCGGTTACAGTGTCGCACGGCCGTCTCGCACCGAGGCTCTCCAGCTCTATCGCATGCGCCGCTGGATCGAAGCGGACCTCCTGCGCACTGCGCGGTGGCCTGACAGCAAGGAACTGACTCAGCTCCGCCAGTTGCAGGCGGTCGTTTCCGAACCCATCACTGTAGAAAATCGCGAGCAATGGATCGATGCGCTGGCTCAGATGCGCTTCATGATCTTCGACCTGTCATCGGAAAAGATCCTGCTGCGCGAGGCACGCAGGTTGTGGAGCCTAACCGACCGCTTCCGCGCGTTGCTGCCCACGGACAAATCGCCGAGCGGAGAGCGCGCATTGATCGATGCCCTTGCCGCACAGGATCGCACGTTGTTGCTGAAACTCTACGACGAGGACCGTTCGCGGATCGAGGCCTTGCTCGAGGAAGCACTGGATGCCTTGCCGGCATATTGGACGGAAGATTGATCAGGCCGCGCGCCGCCTTCCCGCCGAAAACATCATCCCCACTATCGCCAGACTGATCGGCACGGCAAGCCCCATGGGTGCCGCCACCCAACCAAGCTTGAGCGTCCATGCGGTAATCATCGCGCCGATGCTTTGCCCGAGAATGCGCGTTGTGGCGATCAGGCCTCCCACTGGCGCGGCGCGATCGCGTGGGGAGTTCGCCAGGATGAGCCGGGCGTTGGAAGCGGTATAAGCCGCGTAGCCCGCTCCGCAGAGCGCCAGACGCCAGGCGATATCGAGGGGCCCGTCGGTGTCGGCTGCGAAACACAGCGAAGTGAGCGCCAGCACGGTGACGGCGAGTCCTCCCGCTCCCAGTGCCCAGGGCTGAAGGCGGTCGCTCAGCAGCCCGATCGCGGGTGCCACAACCATCGTCGCCAGCGGCCAGGCCGCCAGTGCCGCACCGGTCTCCGCGATCGTGAAATGGTGGAACTGGTCGAGCCGGAACGGCAGGATCACCAGCACCGCCATGCTGGAGGCGAAAGCGCACAGCGCACCGCAGATCGACAATGCGAGCAATGGCCGAACGAGAAGGTCGACCGGGAAGAGCGGCCGCTGCTCACGGCGCGCCCGGCGCACCAGCAGCCATCCGGCATAGGCCGCTCCGATCAATGACACGCCCCGGCCCCAAAAGCTTCCCAGCAGATTGCCGTCCAGCGCGGCGAACAGAAGCGCCATTGCCGCAAAATAGAGCAGCGCGGAACGCCAGTCGAACCGGCTGGCCAATGCAGCCCCCTCCGGCAATGCGAAGGAGGCGGCCAGCGCGATCAATGCCAGTGGCGCGGCTGCTACAAACACGATCGGCCATTCCGCGTTGGCCAGGATCGCCGTGCCGATAACCGGAGACAGCGCCATGCAGATCGATACGGTCAGTGAATTGAATGCCAGGCCGCGCCCCAGGATGCGCAAGGGATAGACCGAGCGGATTTGAGCCGAACCGACACTAAGGAGCAGGCCGGCCCCCAGCGCTTGCAGCGCGCGCAAAGTCAGCAGCAGGCCGATACTGTCGACGAACCAGCACAGCAGGGTGCCGGCAAGAAAAATGACCAGCCCCATGCGGAATACGCGCCGCAGCCCGAACCGGTCTCCAAGTGCCGCCATGGGGATGAGCCCGAGCGCGAGCAGAAACTGATAGAGCGTAACCACCATCACCGATTGCGCTTCGGCAATCCCGAGAGCCCTCGCCACAGTTGGCAGGGCGACCGTTACCACTGCGCCGTCGACCACCGTTGCAGCTGTCGCCGCCGTTACCGCCAGAATTGCGATATAGCGGCGGGGCAGCGGGATGCCACCGTCATGCAGTGGTGGATCGATCACTGGCGCAGGCGTGTTTCTCAGAACGGGCCGTGCTTGTTGCTGCTAATGTCGGGCAGCGGTTGCAATGCTTCCCAATGCTCGACGATCTTGCCCCCTTGCACGCGGAAGATGTCTACAGCCGCGAAACCCGGGGTGCCAGGCTCGCGTACCAGGTGATAGTGAACCATCACGATGTCCCCTTCGGCGACCATATGCTGAATGGTGCGCTTCGGCCCCCGGCCGTTGGTCCAGTCAAGATTGACGAGCAGTTCGATGATGGAATCGTAATCGCCGGCAATGCGCTGGCTGTGGTCGATCACGTCCTTCGACACGTAACGGCGCACCGCCTCGGTCGGATTGCCCTCGTCGAAGGCGAGCCGCTCGAAGGCTTCGACGACCTGCTTCGGCGTCATCGTCTCCTGCGCGATCTCGGCCGATTGTGCCGCGTTACGCGGCCCGCTGGCCGACGTCGTCCAGAAAGTAAGGGCTACCGGAGCCGCTATACCGGCTACGATCGCCAGAGCATGTGCCCATGCACGCATTGCCTGTTCCTTCCGCTTACTTTTTGCCGAACAGCTGGCGCAGTCCGCGAATGCCGGGATCGCCGCTGTTGAAGGCCAGCATCGGCAGGAATTTGTCTAGGTGGCCGATCGCGATCAGGCCGAGCAGTCCCATGATCACCACGCCCACGATCTTGCTGGTAATGTCGGGATTGCTGATCAGGTTCAGGTGCGCGATTGAAAGCGCGACCGGGAATGACAGGATCACCGCCAGTGGGACGAACCGGTTGGCGAGGAACAGGACCCCGCCGATCACCTCCATGATCTTCACCAGGCTGAACAGGCCCGATGCGTTCAGTGCCATGATCAGCTCGCGGGCGATGGGGGACGAACCTTTTGGCCGTGGGAAGAATTCAAGCCACTGATTCAGGCCGTGTGCAACAAACCACCCACCGAAGAAGAATTGCGCGGCATAAACCGCAATCATGAAATTGCGACCGGTTCTGGCGAGATCGGCTTCCGCCAGAATATCGTTATTGGTAGCCATTCTTGCTGCCTCTCCTTTCCGTTCAGGCCCGCACTAACCAGCGCGGACGGTACCACCATCGACGTGCAGGTTCTGTCCTGTGATGAAAGAGGACGCGTCGCTGCACAAAAATAGCAGGGTACCGCTCAGGTCCTGGGGCTCCATCACCCGAGGGACCGGCTGCGCTGCGGCGATCATCTGGAACATGTCTTCGCTCAACGCGCCGTCCGCGCCTGGTGTGCGTACCGGGTTGGGCGAAATCGCGTTGACCGTAATGCCGTGGGGCCCGAATTCCGTTGCCGCCGCGCGGGTGAGGCCCACTATGCCCAGTTTGCTGGCTACGTAAGGTGCGCCCATCGGAGGCGCGGTATTCGCGGAAGACGAAGACATGTTGACGATCCGGCCCCAGCGATGATGCTTCATTCCGGGCAAGAAAGCCTGGATTGTCAGAAACATCGAATCGAGGTTCACCGCCATCGTCCGGCGCCAGTATTCGAAGGTCAGATCTTCGAATGGCTGAGGGCTGGGATGGAGGCCGGCATTGTTCACCAGAATATGAGCAGGACCGAAATTCTCCGTGCATGTCTTCGCGAGTGCGGCGACGTCGCGGGCCAGGGTGACGTCGCAATGCGCCCCGATGGCGTTTCCGCCGAGGCCCCTGACCTCTTCGACCACTTCGTCCGTCCGCAGGATGTCCGCGGCGAGTACGGCGGCACCTGCGCGGGCAAGTGCGCGCACGAACTCGGCGCCGATCCCTCGCGCCGAACCGGTCACTACCGCGACCTTGCCTTCCAGGCTGCTCATCCCCGGTAATCCTGTTTTGCTCTGGAGCGGAGGGTAGACAAGGGGATAAAAATGTCTACAAAAAAGTATTCTATTTTGGTGAGGTGGATCATGGACAACGATGCTGACAGCCCCAAAACGGGGCGCGGCCTGGCTTTCAGTCGCAGGAATCTTGCAATCCTGCCACTTGGTGCGGCGGCTGTCATGGTGGCCGGAACGGGTGCCAGGGCGGAAAGCCCGGCACTGGCACCCTCGCTCGAAGAGCGCGCGGCGATCGAGGATCTGTTTACGGCCTACGTGTGGTCGTATGATTGCAGCGACGAAGGACTGTTCCTTTCGCTATTCGTCGATGATGACCCGCTGGTGGTCGGCATGGGCAAGCCGCATCGCGGAAAAAAAGCCTTGTCAGACTGGTTCGCGTATCTGCTCGACATTCGTGACCGGGAAAACGGGCTGTGGCTGCATCAGGCGGCCCATCACACCTATCGCAAGAGCGCGGCAGGCTGGCTGGTATATAGTTACGCCACCCACTTCGCTTATGACGTGACAGCCAAGGATTATGACGTCCGCAGTCTCGGCTTCTTCGTCAGCGAACTGGTGCCCGACGGTGCCGGCTTCAAGTTCCGGCGCTTCAGCATCACGCATTGGGACAAGACCACGGTTCCGTGGGCCAAGCCTCTGCCTTGGGCAGAGGTGGATGGATTGGAGGTTTAAACATGCGTTGGATGCTGCCTCTCGCACTCGCCGTCCTCGCGCCCGTGGTGCCCCCCCAGCCTGTCCATGCCGAGACCTCTCGGGAAAGCGATCACCAGGCGCAAACCGAAGCTACGCGGACAGTGGCGATGGGATTTCTGCGGACGATGTTCGTGGAAGGCGATGTTCGCCGGGCGTACGATACATTCGCCGCGGAAGATCTGATCCAGCACAATCCCGGAATGGCGGATGGGCTGGCCGGACACCGCGTGTATTTCGCACAGATCGAAAAGCGGACTGGAAGTTCCGCCGGTGCATGGGCCAACGTCAACAATATGATCCTGGTAGACGGAGATTTGTTCGCGCTCCATCATCACGCATTCACAAGCCCGAACGATCCTGGTCGGGTATTCGTGGACATTTGGCGCGTCGACGGAGGCAGGATCGTAGAGCATTGGGACGTTATCCAGGCGATCCCGACAGAGATGGCGCACGCCAACGGTATGGGTTGCGGCAAGGGTTACGACTACGTATCCGCTTCTGCCTTGAAGGATACCATCAGCGCCCCCGCTTGCGGTTTCCCCGATCCCTCCGCCTTGCGCGCGGACAGTCTGGCCGCGCTGGATGCCTATTCCGCAGCTCTGTTCGAAGGAGATGTGGCGGGCGCAATCGCTCGGTTCATCACCAACGATTACCGCCAGCACAGCCCGGACATACGCGACGGGAAGGAAGGCGCGCTGGCCTTCCTGCTCGACGAATTCGGCAAGGGCGATGCGGCGATGCCCCAAATGGGGCCGATGAGGACGATCGCGGAGGGCGACTTTGTCCTGATGCACCGGCTTACGACCTATGCTGACGGTTTGAAGACCGCGAATATCGACATCTTCAAATTGCGAAACGGCCAGATCAGCGAGCACTGGGATATCAAGCAGGAAATTCCGGCTAGTGCCGCGAACGACAACGGGATGTGGTGACGGCCGCAGCCCAAGAATTGGGAGTGACGGAATGACCGGTAATGACAAAGGGCGCACTGCGGTAGTGACGGGCGCTGCGGGCGGGCTTGGCGCTGCCTATGCGAAGCGGCTCGCCGCAGATGGATTCAAGGTGGCGATCGTCGACATCAAGCGGGCCGACAATGTCGTTGCCGAGATAGAACAGGCGGGCGGGATCGCGCGCGCCTATGCCTGCGATATCACCGACGAAGACGCGGTTGAGAAAATGGCTGCGGCGGTGGCGGAAGAGGTCGGCCCCTGCGGCGTTTTGGTCAACAATGCCGGCGTTTACGACTTCAGCCCGCACGAAGCGATGAAGATGGCCCTGTGGCGCAAGATGATGGTGCTCAATGTCGATGCGATGGTGATCGTCACGCAGGCCTTCATCCCGCAGATGAAGGCACAGGGCTGGGGGCGGATCATCAACATCGCCTCAAACAGCTGCTTCATTCCTCCTCCCGGCCTGACCGCCTATGTCGCATCGAAAAGCGCAAGCATAGGATATGTGAAATCCCTGGCGGGCGAACTCGGCCAATATGGAATTACCGTGAACGCCGTTGCGCCGGGCCCTACCGTTACAGAAACGCTGCGGTCCGGCTTTGATGCGTTGGGCGATGAAGTTTTCGAAGCGTCGATGCAAGGTTTCGTGGAAAGCCAGGCCGTGAAGGCGGTCGGCGTGCCCGAATTTTCAGCTCCGGCGATCTCGTTCTTCGCCAGCGACGATGCCGCATTCATTAGCGGTCAGACGCTTGTCGTCGACGGCGGCGCGGCGAAGCATTGATCGGGGCTGTGATGAAGGAAGTCGTTCTCGGCGCACTGCGCATCAACCAGGTCGTCGAGTTGGTCGATGGTCTGCCCCTGTCGATGGTGCTTCCCGATTTCGGGCGGGAGGATCTCGCCCGGCTGCGCGAATGGTATTGGGACGATGGGCTTGACGAAGATCCCACAAAGGCCAGCTTCCAGCTTTCGATCCACACCTACGTTCTGCAGGTCGATGGCCTCAATGTGCTGATCGACACCTGCAACGGCAACGACAAGACCCGGGTAGTTCCCTTCGCCAACCAGTTGCAGACGAAGTATCTCGATCGTCTCGACGATCTCGGGCTGCAGCCGGAAGACATTCATGTGGTGATGTGCACCCATCTGCATTGTGATCATGTTGGCTGGAACACCCGCCTGCTCGATGGGCGCTGGGTGCCGACGTTTCCGAATGCACGCTATGTGTTCAGTCGCCGCGATTACGACCATTTCAGCGAACAGACCGAAGAACAGCTGCATCGCGATGCCTATCTGGATTCGGTCCTGCCGGTGGTAGCTGCCGGGCAGGCCGAGATGCTGGACAGTGATGCGGTGATCCATCGAACGCTGGGCGACGGTATCTGGTTGGAAGATGCGTCCGGTCACAGCCCTGGCTGTTGCGTCGTCAACGCCCGCCGCGATGGTGAGCTGGCAGTATTTTCCGGCGACGTGGTCCACCACCCGATGCAGCTCGTTCGGCCCGACCTCGCTTTCTTCGCGGATCATGAGCCCCAGAAAGCGATGAGGACACGCCGCCGTCTCCTCGAACGCTACGCCGATACCTCCGCCGTGTTTTTTCCGGCGCATTTCCAGTTCGGCGGCGCTGGGCGCGTGAAGAATGCCGACGGCGGTTTCCGGTATGAATTTCTCAGTCAGGGAGAGGCTTTATGAACGAGGCCAAGGGCAAGGCGCTTATTACCGGCGCATCATCGGGCATTGGCGCAGCTTTTGCCAAAGTGCTTGCGGAAGACGGTTATGATCTGGTGCTGGTGGCGCGGCGGCGCGACCGGCTTGAAGCGGCAGCGGCGGATTTGTCCGCGCGTTTTGACATCGACGTCGAAGTGCTCGCGGCGGACCTGGCGGAAACGGATGATCTGCGAAAGGTCGAGCGGCGACTGGAAGGTCATGACGATATCGCCTTGCTGGTGAACAATGCCGGGATCGGCGACATCGCACCATTTGCCGACCAGGCACGTGAAGTTCACGCACGCATGATCGCGGTCAATGTGACTGCGCTGACCCTGCTGGCGCATGCCGCAGTCCAGTCAATGCGCAAGGCGGGGCGCGGCACCATCGTTAATGTCGCCTCGGGCATGTCGTTCGAATTCATGCCGGGCGCGTCAGTTTACGCCGCCTCGAAGGCCTACGTGCTGCAACTGACGCGTGTGCTCGACCTCGAACTGGCCGATAGCGGCCTGCAATTCCAGGCGCTGATCCCCGGGCTCACCCGGACGGAACTGGGCGGTGCGCACGAAAACGGCATGTTCGACAGGTTTCCCCCGGAGATGGTTATGTCGGCCGAAGCTGTGGCACGCTCTTCGGTGGCGGCGCTCTCTCTGGGCGAATTGATCTGCTTCCCGCGGCTCGAGGATATCTCGGCAGTCGATCAAATACAGGGCGCCTATCGCGCGCTGGGAACCAGTCCCGATCATAACCGGGTGGCGTCGCGCTACGGCGTGGACATCACCTGATATCTGTCATGAAACAATGCGGCATCGATGGATGAGGTTCGGTCCGATGCCCGCCGGAAACATTCGTCGGCAGCAAGTGAGCGGGATGCGCGGCTTTCGCCACTGGCGATGGCACCGATTTCCGTAATTGAGCCGCTGCCCATCTTGAGCAGCGGCCCTATCAAAGAGATGGTGGCGCTAGAACTGGTAGTTCAGGCGGAACAGGACGCTTCGCGGCGTGCCGGGCATAGCCGCGGAGCGCCAATAGACCTTGTCCGCCAGGTTTGAGACAGCCAGGGTCATGTTTACATTGCCCACGCTGTAGCCGACCGCGGCGTCGAAGCGTTCATATCCTCGCAGACGGCTGGTGTTAGGCAGGTTGGTCCACTGGTCGCCGACGTGAGTGGCACCGCCTTCGACGTACAGCCACTTTACCGGGACGTAGCGCACGAACAGATTGCCTGTCTCGGGTGCAGTGTTCGCAAGGAACTGCCCCACATTCGCGGGGGAGGTGACATCTTCGCGAACGGTAGATTCGATGTAACTGGCTCCGCCCCGGACGAATAGGGTGTCGGTGATCCTGCCAATCGCACTGAATTCCACGCCAACCGAACGCTGCTTGCCTTGCACTGCCCATGTGTAAGGATCATTTTCCGGGTCAGGCCGGTAACGGATGTTGCTCCGCTCCAGATTGAAGAATGAAAGCTGCGTATTCAGCCGGCCGCCGAACCAGTCACTCTTGATGCCGACTTCATATTGTTGCTGAAACTGGGGCTCGTCATCGTACACGGCAGAGCTTGCGACCGCGACCGACAGCAGTCCACGGCCGCCGTACGGCGCGAAGCTTTTGTTGTACGATGCATAGATGCTGTGCGCTTCGGACGGTTTCCACACGATGCCCGCGCTGGGGCTGATGGTGGAATCGCTGTAAGAACGCGTACGGTTGGCTGCGCCTTCCGCCAGCAGCAGGTTGGTGGAGCGGAAGCGATACCAGTCATAGCGCAGGCCGAGGACAAGCTTGACCTCGGGGACCAGCGTGATGACGTCCTGCACGAACGCGCTGTGTGACTGGGCCTGGTGATGATTGTGCTGTGAAGGACCCGGGCGAGGCTTGGTTGCGCGGTCATTGTAGCGGTCGTCATAGTCGAACGGGTTCACATAGCCGCAGAGCGAGGTGCCCGTGCAGGTGCTGTTGCCGTTGCTGAACAGCCGCGGTTCGCGATCTTCCCAGGCGGAATCGACCGCGACCAGCAGGTTGTGCTGCACGCCGCCGGTATTGAACTCGCCCTTGACTTCGAGCGCGTTGGATATCGTCTTGTTCGAGGTTTCCTGCCAGGCGTAGGCGGTCTGCCGGACATAGCCGTTCCAGGAACATGCCGCGTTCGTCAGGGTCCGGCCAGCCTCGCTGCACCACGTGCCACCGTAGAAATGGTCGAAGTTCTGTTCGGCCGAGCGATGGCTGATCGCCCAGCGCGCCGTCCATTTGGGGGCAAAGGTCCAACTCATCTCCGAACGGGCAACGCTCAGGATGTCGTCCACGTAATCGTCATCCTGGACGAAGCTGGCGCGGATGGACGTGCCTTCCGGCAGGGCATCATAGCTGGGGCCGCGATCCGGGCTGCGCTCCAGCTTGTCGTAGGTGTATTGCGCGGTCCAGGTGAAGTTGGAGTGATTGCTGAAGGTTACGCTGGGCGAAACCATCATGATCTTGCTGCCCACATTGGCGCGGAAGCTCTCGCTGTCACTCCACTCGCCGGTCAGGCGAATGGCGACATTCTTGGTGATCGCCTCGTTCAGGTCGATGGTCGCACCGAAATTGTTGAAGCTGCCTGCATAGGCGCCGACCGTGCTGGGCGACACGAAGTTCGCGGATTTGCTGACCATGTTGACGATGCCGCCGCCCGAACTGCGGCCGTATAGCAGCGAAGCTGGCCCTTTCAGGATTTCAATGCGTTCGATGTTCGCGGTGCTGCGGCGAACCTGCCCGCTCTCCCGAATGCCGTCGCGATAGATGTCGTTGCTATCCGCACTGAAACCGCGGATCATGATTCCGTCGCCGCGCATATCGTACTGGGTGGTGATCCCGGGCGTACCTGCGAGCATTACACTAAGATCGTTCACCCCGTAGAGCTTGTACTTGGATACGTCGATCGTATCGATCGTCTGCGGCGTATCCTTCACGGTCTGGCCGTTCCGGGTAACACTGGCTTCGCTATAGCCGACGTAACCCTTATCGGGATCCTGCTCGCTCTTCCCGATCACGACGATCGTGTCCTGCACCGCCGTGTTGTTCGATTGCGGTGCCTGCGTGGTCTGTGCGTAAGCCGGCAGCGAGGTCGATGCCAGCAGCCCCCCCATCGCCGATGCTACGAACAAACCATTCAGGCTCAGAGCCCTTCGATTGGAATGCTGCCTCACGTATTTCCCCTTTTTTTGATCTCCTGAGGGGCGCGCTTAAGCAGGGATTAATGCAAATGCAACTGACTCGTAATAGCAATAAAGGCGGTAACCGATGATAGGTGTTGCTCAGCCCACTCTGGCGCGGGCTGAGAATATGCCGATCAGGCGACATTGGCGCAAAGTGGAGACGAGTTGCGGTTAGACTGACAGCTCCCCGTCGGGCGTTCACGCGGCAGCGAGAATCTTGGCTTTCATTTCCTGAAACTCGGCATCGCTGATGGCCCCGGTGTCAAACAGGGCTTTGGCCTTGGTAATCTCTTCAAGCATCCGGTTGCTGCCGCTTGCTGACAGGGCGGGTGTGGTTGCCGGGCCGTTATGCACGACAACACCCCCAGCCGCTGCCCGAACTTCTTCAATCCGGCGAACCCGGCGCTTTTCCTCCCAAGCCTGCTCTTGCGCTTGGGATTTGGAATAGATCACGGCTGCAACGTCGCTTTCAATACCGTCAACCTCGATCCGTCCGGCACCGCTGTTGAGATGCTTGAACTTGAGATTGGACCCGCAAAGCGAGGGGAGAACATTCTGTTCAATCGTGGCGTTCTCCAGGTCTTTCCATTGAATATCGACCATCTTGAACCCGCCGAAAAGACCGCGCCGCAACACAAGGATACGGCTGCTGGTAATCCCGACAACGGCACGGCGATGCCACAGCGCGAAAACCCGATGCTGGATAGCTTCCGCCTCGATATATTCCCCGTCCATCAGCGTGGACGAAAGCTGTTCGCCTGCTTTCTCGACCCGCGCTTGTGCCCCGTAATAGGTCATGAACAAGAGAAAGGCGAAGGGCACCAACCCGATAAATGCGGTAGCTGGAATTGCTACGATCCAGATAACCGCAAACACCAATATGTTGATGAGCCCGCCCATATATCTGCCCCCGATTTGAAATGTGGCGGTAAAATATTCGGAGATGGTTAAAAATCGGTTTGAAACGGTTCCAGGTCTTTCGCAGCCCGTGCTTCTTCCGAAACCGGCCAGTACGTTTCGCTACGGCGTAACACCCGGCGAGAGGAAGGATGTTCCGATGCCCTCACCCGAGGTGAAGATGTGCGAAACTGCCTCGCGCCTGGCCCGAGGCGTTCAGGTCGCGGGAACCAATTCGATAGGCAGGCTGCCGATTGCATGAAGCGTATTATTCAGCCGCCGTTCCGCAGGAGCCGTAGGACGAATTTCTTCGACGCGGGGCAGCATCGCCTTGACGACCGCCTCCATTTCCACGCGCGCGACCATCTGGCCCAGGCACTGGTGGATGCCGAAACCGAAACCGACATGACCGCTCGCGCTGCGGGTGATGTCAAAACGGTCGGGTTCAGACCAATGGCGCGGATCACGGTTGGCCGCCGCGAGAAAGAGCAGGACTTTGCTGCCTTCGGGAATGACGTGCCCGTCGATTTCGACGGGGGCGAGATGCCGTACGGAAGAATGTCTGGATGGTTCCGCCCCAACGCAGGGCTTCCTCAATCGCCTTCTTCGCCAGTTCTGGCTGGGACCGAAGGCGCTGCCATTCATCGGGGAATTCAGCGAAGGCGCGGATCATGGTTGCGATAGGGGCGGATTCCCGGTCCCGGACACGCGATGTTGGCGGTGAGGCATCTGGAAAGGACTACACCATTTCCTTGAGCGGGGTGCTGGCGTCCATCAGGGTATTGGGTGCGATGATGGCGCTTGTTTCCACCAGCTTGCGGCCCTGGACATAGTCCTTCATCGCGTTGACGCAGTCGAGCGCGATGACCTTGCCGTCCTTGAGGTAGACCACGCTGAAGCTGCGGGTGGCGGGATCGCCTCGCAGCACGGTGGTATCGTGGCCAAGGCTGAGGCCCGCGGTCTGCAGCTTGAGATCGTACTGGTTCGACCAGAACCACGGCAGCGCATGATAGGGCTGGGGCGCACCG